>ERZ808043.4-NODE-4-length-160161-cov-10.222271_pt1 | contig 160161 bp, 128 predicted proteins | sample MGYA00380194_ERZ808043 | MGnify/ENA primary metagenome ERZ808043 (study PRJEB31490, sample SAMN06133370) | cow dung metagenome | isolation source: H3 | host: cow | place: China: Chengdu | collected 2015-05 ...
TAAGGAAACCTGACTTCATTTTTAACTAAATAACAGAAAAAAGTCGCAAATTTATTTGGTCAAGTCCTATATTTCTGCGTCATATTCCTTACCTTCAAACTCACATCTCCATCAGCCACTTCCACACCGGCACCACGGGTATTCCATCTTCAGTGCCCTCCTCATCATACGTAATCAGCAGGCACTTCCAGTCCTCGTGCATTTTGGCATACTTCACCAGTGGCGGCACCTCCCTATTGTAAGTGGCCTCCTCCTTGATGCTATACGACACCTGGATGGCTAGCTTCTCGTCAGGTACTATGAAGTCTATCTCCTTCTCTGCGTTCAGGAAACACACATTTTTTTTGCCAAACCGCCTGCACAGTTCCACCGCTACCATGTTCTCCAGTAGCGATGTCTCTGAGTTCATCAGGAACAGGTTCAGCAGACCATTGTCGACGAAGTAGTATTTTTTCTGCATCTCCTTCTCCGTTAGCTTCCCAACCTCGTTCTCCATGGGCAGTATAAGCCAACTGTCAGAGGCGTAATCTGCATAGTCTATCGTAGTAGGCACACTGATGGGCGACCCCGTTGCCACTATCACGTTCTTCAACCTGTTATACGACAGCGGTTGCTTCACGCTCTCTGCCATCTTCTTGATCAGAATATTCAGTACCCTGTCGTTCTTAATGTTGTTTCGGGCACAGATGTCACCCAGATAAATCTTCTGGTACAAGCTCGAAAGCATAGCCCTCTTGTTCTTAAACGACAGGATCTCTGGAAGACCGCCGTAATAGAAATACTCATTCAAATGTCGCTTCACTTCGCTTCTCTGAATCGTGTCAAACTCCCAATGCTCCCTCAGTTCCACCTGCTGCGCTACCAGATACTCTTTGAATGAATATGGGTACGCATCATAGATAAAGAACCGTCCGCCAAGGGTAGTTGCCACCTCCTTGCTCAGCATCTTCGCATTGCTGCCCGTCACATATACTCTGTATTTCGCATCAGTCAACCTCCGCACGAACTTATCCCAGTGCGGAATATTCTGCACCTCGTCCAGAAACACCACTGGCTTCTTACCATATAGTTCCAGATGGGCCTCAAGCAGACTGTTGAAGTCCTCCGTCTGGAATTCCGCCAGACGCTCATCCTCAAAGTCCACAAACAATATCTCGTCCCATCCCTTTCCAGCAGCCTGCAGCTGACGCACACGCTGATACAGCAGGTACGACTTTCCCGCATGTCTCACACCAACTATCACATAGTTGCCGTTCTCTTCAAATTCTACGGGACGGTTCACAATCACCGCCTCATCCACCTCGCGTTGCTTACTAATCAAGCATTGTTTGATGACATCTTTACTGACACTCATATAAATTGTATTTTATAAGAATTGTGCGATTTTATAAAGTCTGGTTTGCAAAGATAGGTATTTTTTATAAAACAAAATTAATAAGCCCTGACTTTTTGCGATAATTTCACACTTTTTTATCACAAATCACCATTTCCCTTTGACCAGTTGTATTTGCGTTGCCCTAAACACTTCTGTCAGATACGACACTATCCTTCTTCCACGTTGCCACTTTGAGCTCTTGGATGTCATGAACACCTTTTCATCATGATAGATGACGGTATCAACCCTTTGGACAGGGTCATACTTGTACTCTCTGCCAGAGAAAGTGCTGATGGCACGGAGGAATAAGGAAAAGGAAGTGTGCGGTTCAAGATGATGAGAACGGATGAGTGCGGCCTTGATATAGGCGGTTTCGTATTCGTGTTCCATGTCGTTGAGAGCCATCAGAATTGCCTCCTTCAATGCTTGTTTGTCGTCGGCTATAAGAATGTCATCAATGCTCTGCTCTTCCTGCTGAAAGGTTCTGCGTCCGTGTTTGCCCTTCGTGTCGCGGAGAGTATTCTTCATAGCTTGTTTTAATTCTGTGTCTTCAACGTCCTCAATCTGTTTAGTCCATTCAGCCTTCTTGTCAAGTGCATTCGTTACACTTGTCTCCATTAGCTTTTCAACTATAGCCTTAACGCTCTCACGTATGTAGGAGATTTGTTTGGCACCCAGACTGACCTTGCTCAATGCCATTGCGCTTCTTGGTAATCCGTGGTCATAGCAGAGATAATACAATGTACACATCAGAAGGGGATTGCTGCCAGCATGAATTTGGTCACGGAGTTTGACGAAAATCTCAGGTAATGCGTGTATGGCAGATAGCATGATTCTCTTTGACAGAGTCGCAAGTTCATCCGCAGAGTGTCCCTTCCCTAAAGTGAATATTGCCATCTGAATAAAGGACGGCAATGACTCCCAAAACTCCTGAGCTGCCACGGAAGGAACATATATGTGTTCGTCATCTTCCTCACTAAGGTCCTCGTCCGATAAGCTAAATTCCCTTATCAGGAACTGTTCTGATTGGTCTGGGGTTTCTTTTTCCCCTACAGTTTCTGTGTACACACCAAATCTCAGATAGCCCTTCAGTCCCATCAGCTCGTCAACGACCCGACTGGCAGCGATAGTTCTTTCATCATCAGACAATATTTCTTCAGAATCGGGTGCAAGTAATTTGCGACATTCGATAAGAACGGATGTCGGCACAAAGCCTGCCGCCATCTTGAATATACGTTCAAGACAACTGAAGTCGTTGCGCTCCACCTTCATCATTTCCACGGAGAAACGTGAGTATTCATCTGGATGCTCATGCTTCCATGAATACACTCTGTTCATTGCCTCTCTCATGGCAAGCTTTTGGAAATCTTCAAAGGGGTTCATCTGGAAAGTATGATTATGAATAATACAATAACGTGTTACTTATTTGCTAATAGTTTGAGAAGCATCTCCGTCTTCTGTTCCTCTGTCATGTTCTTGACATCTTCCTCGGTCACCTTTGGCTGTAAGTCTAACAACTTGTTGTTGTACTCGAACATGGTTTCCAACGGATATTGGGCGATGTATCTTTCTGTAATGGTCTTGTCAATCGCATGCCCCATACTCTGTGAGATATACCTCTCCTCCACTTTGGCATGAGTGAGGTTCGTCCCGTATGAATGTCTGCACCATGTTCCCGATGGACGGACTTCCCAATGCAAAACATCCTCACAGATTTTGATGACACGATCTTGCACATTAGAGTTTTCCTGAGAGATACGCTTGCGCTTGTCAGCCTTATGTGTTGCACCTTGCAGAATATCTGGGAACACGAAGCCGTTGAGAACGGGTTCTGCTGCTATCTCATCAAGGATTTTCTGTAATGGCTCAATGATGGGGATTATTACTTCACCGCCACCTTCTGTGCGATTTCTTGTCTTCACTCGCTTGAATTTGAACGCTTTCCTACTAGAGTCGAAATAGAATTTCGAATACTTAAGCTCGGCTGCATCAGCCATATTGAAACCGTTACACAGATATTGGGCAAGAAATAATCCCAGTGAGTAATGTGCTTTTTCTGCATAGCCTTTCTTCCATTTTTCAGGATAGCGTTTCTCGATAAACACCCGATACAGTTCTGTCATCTGCTGGACATTCAGGTAGTGATCCTTCCTTGTGTCGCCGACAGGTATTGCCACGAGATTCTTTTTCTTGACATTAGAAAATGGATATTCTTGGTTGGTAAGATAGCCTCGTGACACACATTCATTCCAAACTGCACGACAGTTTCGGAGATAAAGGCCTCTTGTCGCCTCTCTTATTTGACCGATTAACTCACCATTCTCATTCAGCACACCATTTTGCATTCCGTTACTCCAATACTCAATGTCTTCCTTTCCCACCTTAAAACCAGTAATCGGTCTATCCCAAAGAATCTTTTGGAAAGACTTCATGGCGCACTCGTATGACTCTGCAGTAGTGTATTGCTCTCCGTTATTGTTAGTCCGAAAGGAATTAATCCTGTCTTGCCACACGCTAAAGAAGGAGGCTTCCTTGGAGGTGTCAACACCCGTGATGGCTGCCTTTATTTTATCGAGCGTCAGACTATTCCCCAAACGCTCAATCAGCTCTACTTGCGCCTCAAAGATGGCATCAAATTCCAATTTCTTTTCGTAGAGTTCTGAGCGAACAGCCTTGGCGCTGAGATTACAAACCTTCGCAAAATCTTCTTCCGTGAACTCTCCGGCCACGAAGTTGTACCACGACTTTCTGTCTATGGTATAGCGCATTACGACGGGAAACGTGTTCTTGTCTTTCTTCGGATGACGCTTGTCAAGGATGAGCGCATAGGTGCAATTTCCGAATCGTGCGCTCTTGTAGGTTGTATCTAATTTCTTTGCCATTTTTAGTCAATAGTCTGGAGGTCTCAACTTCACTTTTTTCTCTATTTTGGGAAAACAATGGGAAAACAAAGTCTCTCATTTTCTCCCGAAATCCCGTGTTTTCCGATGTTTTTCGGGAAAACAATGGGAAAACAGAGGCGTTTTGATACGGGGTTTTATGGGGTATCATAAACTGCCGCAAAGATAGTAACTATTTGGTAATCAGCCAAACTTCTGATATTAAAAATTTATAAAATATCATTCTGCCTTACTCATAATCTGGAGGTCCCTGGTTATCTCCTTCGTTTATGGTTCGCTCCAACTTCGTTGACAACGAACCCTCTGTCGATGGGTCTCTACGAGACAAATCTCAAGCCCAGGCTGGTCCACACAAAAGAATCGCCCAAATGGCGGTTCTTTTTGTGTTTAACCCAAATCGGCCATTAGCGTTATGATGATAATAACCGTTGTTTTTTTAACTGATTAACTGATTGCTATGGTGTAGGTTCTTTGGGTATGTGATGGTAATCAAATAATCAGTTAATCAGTTTGTTTTTTCGCTATATCATTTACGGAGAGGCATCACGTCAGGGATAGCTCAGATAGCTCAGTTTCAGTTTATTTGTTTTGCATTCGTTGCTGTTTCTTGTTATATGATATATATAGTATTATTACTATTATATTATATATATAATTGTTATTATAATATATTAATTATTAAGTATATATATATAATAAATTATGCGATAGTTTGGAGAACACAAAAGAAACCTAAAGAATGATAGAAGAAAACAAAGAAAGCCATTGTATAACAGTGGTTTTCTTTGTTTTATATAATTGTGTATTGTTTTTGTTTCTTTCTTTATTTTATGATTTAGTTGTATAAAATTTGTTACTTATTTGTTACTCGTTCGTTTTTTTTTCTTACCTTTGTTGCCGGTAACAAATCTTTGTAGTAATGAAAAAAGCAAGTAAAAAAGCGACAGAGCCGATACGGCTCCGTATGAAGCCATTGTCTAATGGAAGCCAATCTTTGTATCTTGACATCTATCGAAACGGAAAAAGGGAATATGAGTTCTTGAAGCTATACATTATCCCAGAAAAAAACGTGTTTGATAAGACGCAGAATGCGGAAACGCTCAAAACAGCAAATGCCATCAAAGCCCAAAGGATCATCGCTCTTCAAAACGAGGAGCACGGCTTTGTTGTACCAGGTAAGTCAAAGATAAACTTTCTCGACTATATGGAACTGCAGACCCAACATTACAAAAAGAAGGGAAGCAGAGGATATGCCTTGCTGGTTAAGGCTACCACATCTCACCTAAAAAAGTACAAAGGAGATGCTGTTTTGCTAAATCAGGTTGATAAGGCTTATTTGCTGGGCTTTATAGACTATCTAAACAAAACAGATGGACGAAATAACACTAAACTTTCCGAGTCAGCAAAGGCTTTATATTTCAATGTTGTTGTTATTGCTCTGAACAGAGCGGTTAAAGACGAGCTGCTGTTATCAAACCCAGCCCACAAGATAAACCACAAGGATAAGCCAAAAGCAGGGGATTCTACAAAAGTTTATTTGACTTTGGATGAGGTCAAAGCTTTGGCATCAACTGAATGCAAGTATCCTCAACTGAAAAGTGCTTTTATGTTCGCTTGCTTCTGTGGCTTAAGATACAGCGATATTAAGAGGCTCGTTTGGAGGCAAATTCATCAAATAACGGATGATTCGTTTCAAGTGGAGATTAAGCAACAAAAGACCGGTGAGACGTTATACTTGCCATTGTCGGAAAATGCGATGCAATGGCTTCCAGCAAAGGGTGATGCCTTGGATGAGGCTAATGTATTTACTTTACCAACAATATGCACCATTGAAAAGTATCTGCCTATCTGGGCCAAAGATGCCGGAATCAACAAGCATATAACATTCCACGTATCACGACACACCAACGCAACGCTTATGCTTTATTTTGGTGCCGACATATACACAGTAAGTAAGCTACTTGGGCATACGAGCGTTAAGACAACGCAAATATACGCGAAGATAGTTGATGAAAACAAGCGCAAAGCCGTGAACCTAATCCCAAGCATATAGTTATGGCTACAACTAAGGAAAAGCAGCTCGTAAGGCTGTTTAACAATGTGCAGAGAGGGTATAATACCCTATGGCATTCTGATGGCCCCAATCCGGCTTTATTGCAACATTTTTGCGAACAGCTTAAGTTACTGATAGAAGCCTTTGAGAATACTGAGTCGTCGGATTCGGTTTTGTATAGGAAGCTAAATAATGATATCCGTGAATTTGTTCACTTTAGCCTCGACGATTGTTACTTTGCGTGCTACAGAGGAGTATATGCCTATACAACAGAAGAGTGGTATGCGATAGACGACATCCTGGAAATGATAGATGATTTTCGTTATATGTATGAGATAGGCAAAGAATCAAAGCCTCATCCAGCGCCATACAAGGCCGTACAAGGCACTAAAGAACCGCCAGATGTGTTGTCTACCACGAAAGCAAAAGAAATCCTCGTAGCAGCCGAAAAAGCGGGTTTATGTAGTAAAAAAACGGAAAATACATATGATTGGGAAAATTCGCTTGCTCTGTTGGTTTATTTTATTGTTCGAGCAAATAGAGAACTGGAAATTCCAACAAAGAACGGAGGCGAGAACTGGAAAATATGGGAGCCTGTTTTTGGGGTTGATTCAGAGACACTAAGAAGAACTAAGGCAACCGATAAATCAAAATTCGGTGGGAAGGTGCCGAGAAATTCAAATGAGGTAGACAACGCGTATTCCTGGACCAAAGAAATAAAAGTGTATTGATTTATGAAGTACTATAATGGTGAAAGTTCTAACCCATACGAGGGGAAAGAACATAATAAGGCGATGTTGTGGTTTTATGAGCGTTGTTGGATTTTACAACGTGATTCAACTGATGAGGCTTCAATCTTGAATGATTATATCCACGCTGGTTTAGAATCTTTTCAGCAATTCGATGACGTGCCGTTATCATTAAAAGCTTTGCTGTTCAATAGATATGCAAAGACTAACCAAACAAGTATGGAAGCTGTTGAGGCTTTTAAGAGGTTCTATTTGAAGTATTACGCAGGTGAAACCTTAAGAACGTGAGGACGTAGAAGCATTCAAGGAATTCTATATTGAACTTTACTCAAACCATAAATCAAGATGAAGTACAAAGACCCTGATATCGTATCCTTACACGCTGATCCAGATGCTTGGAACTTCAAGTCTATTTGTGATGATTGCGTAAACAAGGATGGTGGCAGTTGCTACATTTTTGGTGAAGATGGAGAAGCTCCAGACCCTACCGGAAGACTGGAAGCACAGTCTACTGGCAAATGTGAGTGGTATATTAAACACACAAAGGTTTAACGAAAAACAGTTTGCAAAGAGAGGTTGACGCCTCTCTTTTTTTATTCTTACAGCTTTAGTTCATACTGTATGAAATTCGATGTCTAACCGTATGAACAGCTATTTGTATTATCTACCGTTATTTGCATCAAGTTTAACCGACACAAGGGCAAATACGATGCTTTTGTGTCATAATATCAAACGTATGGAAGAAGCAATAATGCAAAAGCTCGAAGCCATAGAACAGAATATGCTACTGGCTTCAAAGACAGTTCTAATGATTCAAGATGTATCGGCTTTAACTGGGTTGAGTGCATCAACAATCTATCAGATGACAAGTAAACATCAAATACCACACTACAAACCTACTGGGAGGCTTCTTTATTTCGACCGACAAGAGGTGGAAGCCTGGATGAAGCAAAACAGAATAGGGACAATCAGCGAAGCCCAGCAGGCTGCATCAAAGCATATAGTATCAAAAAAATATCAGTAATAAGTTATGTACACAAAGGTTATAACATCATTGACGGGGCAGGAACGCATAGTTTTTAACCTATTAAGAGAGGGAGGAAAATACTCTAATATAGAAATGAGTAGCCGTTTGTGGCTGGCAGATCCACGAAGCGTAATCAGGAATCTCCGAGATAAGGGACTACCAATAGAAGACGAATGGAGAAAAACAAGTAACGGGAACCGGTATAAGGTGTATTTCCTTAATGTTATCAAGGTTGTTGGCCAGTAAGATTAAACTATGGAATCATTAGAAAAATTTCGCTTCTCTTCCAAATGGGTGGAATTTGGCGACCGGATTAAGAATGACGAGGAACGAGTTGCATATTACCTCACGATTTCGCAATATGCTTTTGGATGTATTGACAGCCCGGAGAAACTAACTGGAGAAACACTCAACTACTTTAATCAGTACATCAAGCCGGCATTAGATAGAGTGAGAAAGGAGGAACGGAAATGAAGCCACGTGATAGTTTCGTCTTTTATCGTTCCTTTTTGGATGCACTCGAGGGCTTGGATGCAGATACGCAGAATGAGTTCTTTATGGCTATTGCTCAGTATGGACTTAATGGAATCTTACCAACCTTTACGGGACTAAAACAAGCAGTTTGGACACAGATAAAATATAGTCTTGACAAGAATATTATCAGATATGAAAACTGTGTGAAAAACGGAGCTAAAGGAGGCGCCCCCAAGGGAAGCAAGAACAATCCTAAAGGCAAGAATCAATATAGCGAGGATAACCAAGAGGATAACCAAGAGGATAACCAAGAGGATAACCTTAATGATAATGTTAATGTTAATGTTAATGATAATGTTAATGATAATGTAGATGTTGATGAGGGAAAGAAAAAGCCAAAAGCATTTGTCCCCCCAAGTTTTAAAGAGATTAATTCGTATGTTTTGGAAAAAGGTTATAATATGGACGCTACAGCCTTTTATGATTATTACACTTCCAATGGCTGGAAAGTTGGCAGAAATGCAATGAAAGACTGGAGAGCTGCTGTTAATAGTTGGAATAGAAGACAAGGCAGCTTTGACAATGTTCCAGGTTCGAAAAGTTATGAAACAAGGCCAACCAAGGAACAACGAGACGCAGAATTTGCCGAGCATATCGCAAAGACTCTAGGCATACATTTTTAAATCGATGAGGCTTTATGATGAGAAAGGAAACTATATACGGAGAAGTGATTGCAAAGGCAAATCATTATATGGCTGTTCCTGATGGTGCTGGCGGAAAAAGGATCATCAAAGACGATGTTATAAGAGCGTATGAGGCGAGTTTTGCCAAGCAATGTGTAATTTATCGGGACAAGTTTATAAACGGCCCCTTTAAGCTCGTAATCGATGTTTTTTATAGCACCAATCGTTTTGACCTTGACAACTCTATAAAGACGATCCTCGATTGTCTGCAGATGGCTAAGGCTATATCAAACGATAACCTTTGTATGAAGATTGAAGCCACGAAACATATAGACCGCTATACTCCGAGGGTTGAGTTTGAAATTATTGAATACCAGCCTCAACTCTTTAGATAAGATTTAATGCCCCAAAAGTGGAGAATAAGAAACAAATGTTACACTCATTAAAAAAAAAGTATGGATAAATTATCCCCCGAATCATTAGAAAAGCAAGCGATGTGGCTACATCTGGAGCTTGTTAAATTTAATAGAACCATAAGGCTTCTAAGTAAAGGAAACGTACACGGGATAGGAGAAACGGATGACATATACCATAGTACAGTGATTTCGTGCGATGGAGAAGGCGTTATTCACCTTGACCTGCGTCAGTTAAGCAAATTAGACTTTGACAACCAAGAAGCCTTGCTTGCTGAAAAAGAGCAAAACATACCAGAACCTAAGATATGGAGATAAATAATAAAAGTTATGGAAAAGATTTTCGAAGTAGGAACCTTGCTGTTTGAGGATAGAAATCGTATTTCAAAAGCAATGGCTGATTTAAGATGTTTTACATCAATGCTCAATAAGGAGATAGAAAAACTTGTTGAGGGTGGTTATATCACCGCTGATGACGTTACAAACGAAATAGTGGCGGAACTGTCGAGATTTGAAGCCTCATCCGTCATCAAGATTGTGACAGAACGCTACAAAAGCGAAGCAGAAAAGACCTCTTACGCTCCAGCTCGTAATCAGTTCTTAAAGAATCTTGATACGGCTATTGCAACGATAGAGGAGCAAGTAGGCAAAAGCAAAGCTCAGTATGAAAGAGAACAACTATCCAAAGGGTACTATCTGGACGTACAAAGCCGTATGGCATATTTTATTCTTTCGGGGCATAGTGTGGCCATCGATGAGGACAAAGTCGTAGAGACACACTCCGTACGAATCGACAACGAAGCAAAAGCAGAGATTGCCAATAAAGCGTATGCTTTGGTTGAAGAGATGAAAGTACTAAACAAACAGCTATTCGACAGCCAAAGATTTAGAAAGAAGGTAAAACTTATCAGTCGTGATGATGATAGTATTATAGCCATTGACAAGGACGGAAACGTATTCCTTGACAAGGAAACTCTTGCATTCGCAAATATTGAAGAAAAATAATTTTTTTTACACTGTGCCTAATAGGCGCACAAAGGTTCCAAAATCGGGCATCCGGGCAAACAACGGAATCATTATCGTGTGTGCTTATTAGGCGCATTGCTATTGAATATCAATCATTTGTGATTTTGTTCTATCAAAAAAACATATTACCTTTGCCAACGGTAACAAATCAAAAGTATGTAAATATGGAAAAAGGTAATTACAGAAACAGCCTCGAATCATTCCTAAAAAATGATGAGCGAACAATCAGTGTCGGAAAGCAAACGGAACGCTTTATTAAGCTCTATCTTGCCACTTGCAGACTGGCTTCCGCTATTGGTGATGAATTAGAGGCAGTTTATGGAACCCATCAAAGAGATGAGCTTTATGAAGAAACTTTCGATGAACATATTTCAGAAGTTCTTTCCGGATTAAGAAGATATATCGGAGAATCCATAGTAGAACAAATGATGCATTCAGTGAACGTAACCGATAATCAAATAAACATATAGTCTGCAAATATGGAACACAAAAATCTTTGGAAACAAAATCGTGAGCTTAAAAAGCAAGTGTCAGGTATCAAAGAGATACGAGACCGTATGTGGGACTTTATAGTCGCATCTGGGTTGGAGGATAGGTATGATGCTTTTTGCGAATTTGGAGAAACTGATGATGTAGAAAGCAAATACATTAGCAGGTGTTTGTTCATTGAATTATCTGGACTGTCGGATGAGTTTCAGAGCTTCCAGAGAACAAAGGGTGCTGCTGTTGTTAATTACAAAGGCATAGCCTCATCCATTCAAAAAAGCTACGATCAACTGATGGAAGCTTATTTAGCCCAGGCTAATTACATAACCAAGCTTCAAGACAAGATTATCACGATGATTGAAAACAAAATGCTGTAATTTTAAGGAGGGAATTTCCCTCCTTTTTGTATAGTGTTGATATACAAGCATTTAACTTTTTACATTTTTGTTGCTGGTTTGTTGCTGGCACTTTCGCATAGGTGGTATAACGTATTGTAATACAATGTGTTACAAAATTGCCTTACATTCTGTATTGGAAAGTAAAGTACCAGCAACAAAAACAAGCCTCATCCCAAGCAAATGGAATTATAACACCCTAACTTTATGACAAATGACAAATATTTGCTATCTTTGCACACAGAAAGCCCTGCAACTCCACAAAAATGGCTGTTTTGTTACTGATTTGTTACCAACTATTCGTAACGCAAGGGCTTTCTTTTTGATTTTCAATTGTTTATTTGCCCCATTCAATTTATATATAATATTATATTATAGATAATATAGTTATTAATATAGTTTTGGAACGGAGAAGGTAAGGAGCGTTAATTCAAAGGTAAGGAATGGGGGAGGGATAAATAAATAACTGAAACTGAGCTATCTGAGCTAGTTTTGTAACTGATTAACTGATTATTGATTGCGCTCCTGTTTGTAAATATCTGATTTACAGTTCTGTGCAAGAATAGATGACTTTGCTTCTTTCTCGTAAGGCTATTTTTACCTTCGCTAAACGTGCAAAAAAAGGAGCCATAATGACTCCTTTTTGCATTAATTTTCACGATGAACATGGCATATTATGTGGCGAAACACATTGTGATGCCTGGCATGAGACAATATATTCTCTGGCCTTTGTCGTCGTATTGTCCGAGCCCTCGTGTCGTATTGTCTGCCCACTCACATAGTATTGCCCGGTCCCAGCCCTTTTGTTCGGGTTTTATTATAATCAAGCCAACTTATCCCGCTATCCGAATGTCTGTTTCCTTATTAAGAGCATTATATTGTGGAGGAATCTTCGTTTTGTGTATCAGAATACTTTTGGGGTTCCTTGCCCAAATCGTTCTGAGCTTCCAAGGTATCCTCTATAAAGTTTTCCAATGACTTATCCGGAGCCAATCCTATTTTTTGACGAAAGCGATGGCGAAGCATCAATACGCTTCGTGGAGCAATCGCCAGCAATTCTGCTATTTCCCTATTATCCTGTTTCAGGACAATAAGCATGGCAAGAATCTCTTCGCGACGGGTAATGGCAGACACTCTCTCACGAAGACGAGGAAGAAACAGGGGATGCAGCAACTCAAAACGTTGGCGGAACTTGGTTTCACCTTCTTTCTGAAGCATGGATGGGGTTATGGTCGCCAGTTCCTGACGCTTGTCCATGTCGTTCAGCAGTTCACATATTTCCTGTGCAATCTTATCCTTTTCCGTATTTGAAATATTTAACTTTTCAACCAACTGGGCAAGCTTTTCATCGGCAAACCTCATCTGAACCCTGTGCCGTTTCTTCTGATGAAAAAGTAGTGATACGATAACGGAAATTGCTATAACTGACAAGACCGCATATAACAGGAACCATAGAAGCTGGTTGGTTTGTCCCAATCTGGTAATCTTCAGTTCCTGCTTATACTGTTCGGTTTGCTGTTCTGCGATGGCCCCTACAAGATTATAGTTAAGACGCTTCTCCTTTAAGGTCTGGTGCTCCTGCAACATCATTCTACTATATTGTTCCGCCTTACACTGCTTCCCATTGCTCAGATAGTATTCAATAACTGGCTTGTAATCTATTCGGATATGTATAGGAGAATCTCCCCTATTCAATAATGTGTACAGGCTGTCCAGCATTGTTTCTGCCATATCATTCTCTCCAGCAGACAAATATATCTGGGCCAATTGGTGATATGCTTTTGCACGGTTTGTAAGCGTAGCTTGTTGGGCCACCCGTTGCAGTTGCAGTATGCCATAATGCAAGGAATCACCTCCCGTTTCATATAGATAGGTACCACACAAGAGATCCACATCCACCATACCGCTATTGTATGGCAATGCCTCGCATAGTTCCTTAGCCTTTTCTACATAAAAGGAAACCGAATCTGTTTTACCCAACTGTAACAATGCCTGCCCCTTATCAATATAGGTTTGTGCAGAAACCATTGGGTTCTCTGTGGTCATGCTCCTTTCCACCTGTATTGCTTCCGATGCGTATAGGTTGGCATACTCGGGAACATCCCAATACAGGAAAAGATCGACCAATGCATGCAGACTGTTCAATACACCCAAATCGTCATTTCTCTCCTGGGCTTCTTCTTTGCTTTGGCTGTAAAGTTTCAAAGCCTTGCTAATGTGACCGTTTCTCTTATACAGGGAACCCAACATGGCCATCACCCATTGTTTGCCAGAGGTTTTCTTACACAGCTGAGCTTGCAACAATGCTTCCTGACACCAATCAACAACTTCCTTCTGGTATTTAGGATTGGCATAGAATACTGCTGCTGCGTAGGCATAGTCGCGAAAATAACGCTCAGGAGTAGCATTGTGCAGGGGGATGGTGAATGCTTTCAACATTACCTCCTCAGCCTCCTTCATATTCTCGGTACGGGACAACGCATATCCCAATACTGAATAGTAATCCCTAAGGCAATGAGTCTGTAAGACCGGAGAGTCCCTGAAAACCTGCTTTAAGGTTGTTATGCATGCTTCGGGCTTTCCCTTGCTCTGATAAGTATTCATCAGTTGCACTAATGCCTCGGAGTATATAAACATCTGCTGGTCAGAAAGTTCCCTTTCTTCCACTGGTTTGAGAAGGCAATTTCTGAAAGCCTCTATCGCTTCATCATACTTCCCTTCATGTTGCATCGCCTTAGCCTGATTGAAGAGGTCTGCATTGGCAAAGGCGGTGTAGCATACCAGGATGAAAACCAGCAATAACTGTATTCGTCTGTTACAACAAGCCAAACTCATGATATTACCTAATTTAATATATGGGGATAGAACAGAATTGAAGCAATTCTATAGCACAGAAGCAAAGATAGCAACTATAAAGAACACAAAGAATACGGCAAAGCATATAAGGAAATATGTGAGACTTATCATAAAAGCCTTTGCTATGGATTTTATCCAAGATTTGCGTTCATATACTTCCTTCACAGCCATGGTCAAATACAGGCAGGAAGAAATGATAATGAACCATTCCAGCCAAAGCAAACCTGGGTTAATGGTAAGATACATGATGTAGATTAACAATATCACCAATTCTATAAAAGCTGTATAATGTAGGGCAAATATAAAGCAAGAGATGGAAGGATACCTTCTCCTCCAATGCAATAATTTTACAGCAAAGGCAAGTAGAGGCGATGTCAGCAAGAAGATCATCGGGAAGTATTGCGATAATATTTCCAGCATTCTATTTAGAACCGCAGATACCAAGTCCAGATTCAAGAGCTTGTCCACTATAATATTATCGTCCGAGAAGGAATAGATATCCGATTCATGCCGTACCAAGATTTTATCGTCAATCAACACCCTGGGTACTACAGCCACAATGGTATCCATCCTTTCCTCACCATTGTTGGTAATCGTACTGATTGCGGTAATAATTTCCGGAAATTCATGAGCAGAAGACAGCAAAATGGACAAATGAACGGTATCACGCTCCGAGTCCTTCATTCTTGAAGAATAAACAGAATCCATGGACAGAGCGTTGAGAGTCAGGTGCGGACGCACCAATTCGCTTCTTGCAATATTGTCTAACGAATCACCTGCTTTTTGGATGTCTGAGAACAACAGGAAAATGGTCACAGACACAAACAGGAAGAACATATTCAACTTCAAAGGATTCTCGTATGCCACGAATTTTCCGGCATTGAATTCATTGGTGAGGAAACCCGGACGACGGATTAGATTCCATATCGTTAGAAAGAATTTCGGGTCCCAAATATAGGCATTGTTCATATATTCAAGTATAAACTCCCACACCTTTGGTATTGGGGATGATGCATGCTGACCACAATTATGGCAGTATGAACCCTGTAAGTTTGTGCCGCAATTCAAGCAACGCTTATACTGCGTCTTTACTTCTCGTTGTAGTTTTCCTGTAGACTGTTCTCTCATTATCATATGTATATTTGCTTGCAAAAATATATAAATTCCCTTTACAAACCTAAGATGAAATGTCTACATTTCTGTATATATCTATAAAATTCACCATATAAATTGGCGTTATAGATACAAAAGTAGCATTTCAATATTTGACGCTTAAAGGATATCAATGTAAATTTGTACAGAAAACATAAGCAACTCAAATAAAAGCCAGCCTCGTAAACCGAAGCAGAAGACAAAAACACTAATAGCAAACGTATAAAAGGCATCTGGATGACACGACACCTTATTATAGTAATGGTCTGCATATCGCTCTCCGTGTCTGCATATTCACAACAGCGTGTGATAGATGCGACGGACAGCATTCCCGTCTCTGCAGCATCTATTTTTGACTTTGACGGCAATGTCGTGGGTTATACCATGGCCGATGGCATTTTCTCGGAAATACCCGAAACGGCATACCCTATCACCATCCGTTGCCTGGGCTATGAACCTTTGACCATAGCAGAACCAAAGGATACCGTCTGGCAGATGAAGCAATGCTTCTATGATATGCCTGAACTGGTGATTGTGCCTGGGGACAGGAATGTCATGAAGCAGATACTGTATATAAGAAACTATTTCAGCCTGTGCAATGAGATTGACACCGTTACCCACTTTGTGGAGGAGATGGCATATCGCTATGTTCCAGCCACAGAGGATGCCAAGATTGAAGTTGGCAGCCAGATACACAGTGCACGCTGCAGGTCCTTTTCCCAGCACAAGGTTGGCGACCTCGACAGCGTGGCCTATGAGGAAAACTCGAAGTCCTTTTTCATGACCTCTACTCTCACTAAATTGAGCAGCAAAGAGATTTTGGTTCACGAGTCATTGAAAAACGATTCAACAGGCTATTATGAAAAGAAGGGAAAAGCAGGTCTCGCTCTCGTACAGAGATTAAGCAACGGAGTGTTCACTTTTAAGGAGGACTTGCTTGCTGACAAGAAGAAGCACACCCTGTCTCCATGGCCTTTGAAAATCATAGGCTTTACCATGGAGATAAACCAATTCTACACAACAAATGCATTCAGCATTAACGAGAACGGCAAATATTACCCAAAGGACCTGCTGGAAGCCGGCTTTATGATGGAGGGAGAAGGAAGGGGCAAGTACATACGCATGGCGCTGGACTCCAAGACCCCTGTAGCAGTGCGTGCAATGACAGAAATCTATGTCGTCGACCGCGAATTCCTCACACAAGAGGAAGCAAAGGAGGAAATGGAAAAGAAGGACTGCAAACTGGACTTTATGATACCCTCCAACGTGCCTGCACTGAACGAAGCCACCCGCAGACTGGTGGAGCGCGCCAAGGCCAAGACAGGGAAGTGACATTGTCCGTTCTGCTGGAGCTACACTACAATCCAGCACGCACTATCTGCGATTTGAGTCAACATGCCTCAGAACAAACATATAAATTAATTTCACAAATATGAACAACAGACTGAGAAATATACTTTGCAGTACATTGCTATTGACCTTGCCTATGGCATCATTTGCAAAAAAAGAGTCAGGGAATGACAGTATCTGTCGTCCTCTTTTTACCGCGTTTGAAATAAATCTTGGCGGTGCGTCATGGGTAGATAAACCTCTGTCGTACTTTACGTTCTCCGGATTAAGTCTTTCGGTGAATTTAGAAATGATGCGAGCAGCAAAAGGCGATTCTAAATGGGTTCGTCAACACCAGTTTCACTATATGTACAACAAGGGTTCTATGGCAATTTCTGGCAATGGAGGATCAAAAGCAAACTTCGGAAATTATACTTTTGGCATAATGAGACGGAGTACAGTTTGCCCTAATCTCCGATTTTATTATGGTCCCAATTTAGATGTATTGGGCGGTAAAGTAGATAATGACCATGGCGGCAACAACCCCGCAACATACAAAATAGATATATCTGTTGGTTTTACCGGCATGGCTGTGTATGATTTCAAATTAGGCAAACGTCCTGTTACCGCAATCTACCAGATGGCACTCCCTGTTTTCTCTGCATTTACTCAAACTAAGCAAGGTTATTTTACCTCTAGTCTATTTGATGGATTTAGGGTTGGTACATGGGGAAGTCATTTCAATATGCGAAATCGCCTGCATGCCGATATTCATTTCAACTCATGGGCACTTCGTATAGGTTACAACAACGACATCATAACCCACTATGCAACTCCCAATCACTTCCAATATGTATCGCACAATTTTGTTTTAGGCTTTACAGGCGAATTGATGCGATGGAGCAAGTCTAATGAGAACAAAAGAATCAAAACAGCACTTTACACATATTAATCATGAAAGCAAAATACATATCCTTTATAGCAACGCTTCTGTTAATCCTGCCATTTCAATCATGCTACATTCATGATGATCGTGATATTGTAGATAATGCTGAGGGGAACTTTGATATGTTGTGGAAAATATGCGATGAATACTATTGCTATTTTGATTACAAGAACATTGACTGGAATTCAATTTATGATGAATACAAGCCTCGTGTTCATAATGGAATGAGCGAATATGAATTTTTCAACGTGTGCGCAGAAATGCTTGCAGAGCTGAAAGACGGTCATGTTAATCTTTCCTACCCATATGATGCCTCAAGATATTGGAAGTGGAGTGAAGATTATCCCGAAAATTATAGTGAACGCATAGTGTGTGAACATTATCTCAAGAATGATTATCAAAGCAAGAGTGGTTTTGTATATAAGATATTGCCCGAAAATATCGGTTATATGCACTACGATTCTTTTTCCAGCGAATTTAGCGAAAATTTACTTGACTATATTCTTACACAATTCAAAGACTGCAAGGGCATAATATTTGATATTCGCAATAACGGCGGAGGCAATATACTAAATGTCAACAAATTGGCCTGCCGCTTTACAGAAAAAGATAGTGTCTTGTGTGGATATACTCTTCGTAAGACAGGTCCAGGCCATAGTGAATTTGCTGATACTATACCCGACTATATCAAGCACTCTTCTACCTCTGGGAGTGATACTGACAATCAAAACAGAAGTGTAAAATTCCTAAAGGATGTAGCGGTTCTCTGTAACCGTGGCGTTTATAGTGCAGCCAACGACTTTATTCGCACCATGAAGGTACTTGACAACGTTACTGTCATAGGTGACCGAAGCGGTGGAGGTGGTGGCATTCCCTGCACTTTTGATCTTCCCAACGGATGGTATGTGCGTCTGTCAACAACGCCAATGATTGACATTAATGGGGTTCACACCGAATTTGGCATCGACCCCAGCGAAGGCTTTAAGATTGACATGTCGGAAGATGCACATATAACTGGCAGAGATGCTATTTTAGACAAGGCTATTGAGTTCTTGGCAACAAAATAAACACCACATCAAATTCTCGCATGTGGTGCACCAAGATAGAAGCAAAGCAAAGAAGTAATAACACCTAATTTAAATTTAAATATACGATATATAACCTTTAGTTTTTATTAGTTTATGAGAAAAGAAAACTTTTTGAAATCATTCTATGCACTACTGCTTTTGGTAGCAGGAATGAGTTTTGTTGCTTGTAGCGAAGAACCCGTACTTGACACCCCGGGTTCAGATGGCGGAGAAGAGGTTACATCCAACAAGGCTGGAGACGACTTCTACATGTATGTAAATGAAGTTTGGCACAATAGTCTACCCGAGCAGCTCGAGTCCTCCAAGGGATGGCTCTTCGATGCCTCAGCATCTGTAGACGGCAAGGCCAGTAAACTTCTTGAAGAGATGGTAGAATATACCACCATTATAGAATCCTACAAGCGCACCAAGAGCGGTGAGATGGAAGCCAATGTGGCATATGCCGACTCTATTTATGAAAACCTTAGCGAGCGTATCGAAGCAGCAGAGGACAAGGCTGCCTTGGGCCACATCGTTGGCGAGTGCATCAAAAAGGGTTATGTTGACATGATGCTGAAACTATACACCTCATACCCCAAGAATGGCGATAAAGTATGCTTCACCTTGTGCCCCGATATGGTTATGACCCAAATAGTAAATGGCGGAGGGGAAGAAGAAGAGGCAAGAAAACACGGCAAGCATCTCAGCATGGGTGGCGAGAAGTATTTCTCTAAAACAAGGTCGGCCGGTGATGATGATTTCATGTCATATGTGGTGGAAGGCCTTGGCTATGACCCCGACCTGTTCTTAATGGAAGACTCTTTGGTTACTGTTTACAACGAAATGAACATGGCTCCATTAGAGATGCTGAAGGAAATTGTGAAGAAAGCCTTAGAAACAGAACTCTATGTCTATTGCGGTGATGATTTGGCACAGAAAATAACAGAGAATGCCGTAGCCTCCACAGGGCAAATTCTGGAGAAGCAGCTTCCTTCAATCCTGTCCTATCCTCTGTCATACTACTTCTGCGAGAAGTATGTGGACGACAAGGTGAAGGCTGAGTATACCGAATACGCCGAGACAATGCGAGAGGTGTTTGCCAAGCGCATTGAAGCCAACGAATGGCTTTCAGATCCCACCAAGCAGAAGGCGCTGGAGAAACTGAACAGCATGAAGTTCTTCATTGGCGAACCCGACTCATGGGATATGGAGGCTCTGCCCAAATTGAGAGGCGAATTGCTGCTGGACGATATCCTTGAGACAAAGCAAACCCGCATTCGTGCCATCGAGTCCTTGTTGGGCAAGGACAAGCGCAACGAGTCTATGACAGCATCCATATTGCTGTTCGAAGGCATGCCCACCTATGTCTACAACGCCGGCCATCTTTTCCCTGCAAATTCCATGCTCATGCTGCCTGCCTTCATGATGGAACCCGAATATACATCAGACATGGATGCAGCCAAGAAGTATGCCATGTTCTATGTAATCGGTCACGAAATGACCCACGGCTTTGATCTAAAGGGCAGCACACGCGATGCCAATGGTGACCTGAACAATTGGTGGGAGCCTGCCGACAAAGAGAAGTTTGAGGCCCTTAACGATGAGTTAATCCAGCAGATCAGCACCTTCGAAATTGCTCCTGGCATTAAGGCCAATGGCAAGAATACCATAACAGAGGACGTTGCCGACCTTGGCGGTCTGAACATCGCCTTCGATGCTCTGAACGAGTACCTGGCAGACAAGGGTGCCACCGAAGAGGAAATCAAGGAGGCACAGAAGACCTTCTTCGAATATCATGCCATGCGCTATCGTGCTGAATATACCCCTCTGCAATTCCAGCTTATGCTTGGCGATGTGCATTCTGTGAACATGGTGCGTGTGAACGGTATGGTTCAGCACATGAACAGCTGGTATGAACTATATAACGTGCAAGAGGGCGATGCCTTGTATCTGCCAGCTGACAAGCGTATCAAGATATGGTAAATCGTAACAGAGAAATAAACTATTAAACGGACAATGTCTACAACATTGATATTCTATTCACTTATTTAAAACCAATTAAAATTATGAAATTAGTCAAGAAAGCCATGGCGGCTGTAGCTGCATGTGCACTGTTGAGCAGTTGCATGACCATTTCACGTCCTATTGCAGCAACAAGCAACCCCGTTGGTTCAAAGTGCGGTGAAGCAAAGAGCACCATCATCCTGGGCATCTGGAGTACAAAGGGTGATGAGAATGGTATTGATAAGGCTGCCAAGAGCGCCGGAATCACCAAGATCTCTCACGTTGACTCTTACACCAAGAGTTACGTATTCGGTATAGTGCAGAAGCAGACCACCAAGGTTTATGGTGAGTAATACCGTCTAGAAAAAACTTACGTTGGTGTCCGGTAAAAATACTTTATCGGGCACCATTCATTTCCTTATGGAACAGTCATAAACAATTTGCTGTATCCTTTTTGGAGATATTTAAAAGACAACCACAATGAAAAAGACATTCATACTGACGCTCGCATTCTGCGTGTCAATGATTGCCTGTGCACAAGAACTCCCTTACTCCAAGTATTTTGGTTTCAGCAAGAAGGAATTCAAGGATAATCATTTCAAGTACGACTCTGACACAAACACATGGGGCATTAGCAAGACCAACGGATGGAACACTGCCTTTAACGTATTGACCATAATAGCAGATGCCTATGAAGAGATACGCCCTGGCCGCAACGACTATAAAATTGTGGTACAGATGGGCAAAGAGGACAAAGCATCCTATGTAAAAGTGGTGTATTACAATAACGAGACATACCACAAGCTGCTATCATTCATGAAAGACCACGGCAAAAATCTCGTGGAAACATCATCGGGCAAGCTCATCAGACATCAAGCCATTTATGACAATTATACTCTGGAGCTCAACATGGAGCAACACCAGATTAGCCGTACTTCGGCACGTACCGCAGACCCCAAGACGCTGAAAAATGTAGATGAATCATACAACAAGTATGAGTTTGTCATCAGAACAGACGTTGAACCATGGTCAAATTATCTGGAAAGAAAAGCGGCAAAGCAGGCCAAACGCGATGAAAAAGGCAAAAAGAAAAAGAGCGTTGACGAATTGATGTAAATCGGCATACATTTACCAGAAAGAGGATATACCCTTTTGCGGATATATCCTCTTTCCTTATTTTTTCACTTGCTTATCCTCAGATTACTCCACGTACCTTGTCGTCGAAGGCGGAGAGGGCAGCTTTGGCTCCTTCGCCCATGGAGATGATAATCTGCTTGTAGGGTACGGAGGAGACATCGCCGGCGGCATAGACGCCTGGGATGCTTGTGCGGCAATGGGTGTCGATGATGATTTCTCCGATGCGGGATTTCTCCAATTCACCGAAGGGCTGGCTATTTGCACTGAGGCCTATCTGTACGAATACTCCGTCCAGGGGAAGGTCGTGCTCGGCATCGGTTGTGCGGTTCTTCAGGCGGAGGGCAGTTACCTTTTCGCCATTGCCAATGACCTGCAGGGTTTGGATTGAGGTGAGAATCTCCACATTGGACAGACTCTTGGCCTTGTCCTGCAGAACCTGGTCGGCCTTCAGCGTGTCCATGAACTCGAGGACGGTAACCTTCTTGCAGATTCCTGCCAGGTCTATTGCTGCCTCGACGCCCGAATTGCCACCACCCACTACGGCAACCTCGCGTCCGGCATAGAAGGGACCGTCGCAATGCGGACAGAATGCAACTCCGCGACCGATGTATTCCGCTTCGCCTTCCACATTAAGTCGGCGCCAACCGGCACCTGTGGCTATGATTACGGCAGGAGCAGAGAATACCTCGCCACCTTTTACCGTGATTTCCTTGTCCTTGCCAAGCAGGGAGGTGCTCTCGATGCGACGGTTCTCGAACAGTTCTATGGTGGGGTAGTGGGCAAGATGGGTGCGCAGGTTGTCGGCCAGTTCGCTACCAGTGGTATATGGTATTGATATCAGATTCTCTATGCCCACGGTGTCCTTCACCTGTCCGCCAATACGCTCTGCCACCATGGCCACCTTCAGTCCCTTGCGTGCAGAGTATATGGCCGCCGATGCACCGGCAGGGCCTCCACCAAGTACAATGACATCGAAATGTCGGTGTAACGGGGTGTTTTCATCGCTTTCGGTTTCTTGTGATGGCGGAAATGCCTCCTCCAGTTTCTCCAGCAGTTCTCCCAGAGAACCACGTCCCACGTGTACCATCTTGCCTTTGCAGAAGACGGCAGGCACGGCCTGTACACCCAGTTTGTCCACCTCGCTCTGGAAGAGTGCGCCGTCCACCATTTCGTGACGGATGTTGGGGTTGAGCAGGGCAAAGATGTTCAGTGTCTGCACCACATCGGGGCAATTGGTACAGGTAAGCGATACGAAGGTTTGCAGATGTATGTCGCCCTTCAGGGCACGGATGCGCCTTGCCACTCCCTCGTCGGGCAGGTTCTTGCCCTTGCCATCGGCATTCAGTATGGCCAAGAGCAGGGAGGTAAACTCGTGCCCGTTGGGTATGCCACGGAAGTAAATGCCGGTTTCTTCGCCATTTTTCAGCAGGGCAAAGCCAAAGGTGTCGCCATCGGTTTCGTGAACCTCCACCTTGAGGTGGGATGATGTGCCCTGAAAGTCGTTTAGGAACTCTATCAGCTGCTTGCTTTCCTCTCTTTGGGGAGAATGGCTGATGCGAAGGGTATAGTGGGCTTCCAGAGTGCGGAAGACGTCGGTAACTTGTTGGAGAATGGAGGTATCTAACATATTGAATCTGTGTTTAAGGGTTGGTTTAAGTTAGGGGCAGACATCTGTCCGCCCCCTACCGAATGTATTAGATTTATAGTTTGCCTACAAGGTCGATGCTGGGTTTCAGAGTGTCGGCACCCAGCTTCCACTTGGCGGGGCAAACCTCGCCGGGATGGTTGGCAACGAAGAGGGCTGCCTCAACCTTGCGTACAAGTTCCTCGGCATTGCGACCTATGCTGTTGTCCTGAATCTCGGCAATCTTTATCTTGCCCTCGGGATTTACCAGGAAGGTGCCACGGTATGCCATGCCGTCCTCCTCGATCATCACGCCGAAGCCACGAGAGAGAACGCCGGTGGGGTCGGCCAGCATGGGATAGTTGATCTTGCGGATGCTCTCGGAAGCATCGTGCCAAGCCTTGTGAACGAAGTGAGAGTCGGTGCTAACGGAATATACCTCCACGCCCAGGCTCTTGAGCTTGTCGTACTGCTCTGCCAGGTCAACCAATTCGGTGGGGCACACGAAGGTAAAGTCGGCAGGATAGAAGAAGAACACTGCCCATTTGCCCTTTACATCGTTGCTGGATACTGTGGTGAAGCTGCCGTTGTGGAAAGCCTGTACGTTGAACTCGGGGAGAAGAGAATTGATAATAGGTGTCATAATCGTTTTCTTATTTTTAGTTGTTAATTGCTATTTGTTTTGTTTTCTCGATGCAAAAGTATAGCAATATTTCCGACTAAAGAAAGAAAAACGATTGAACGATTTTATGGGTCGATAGATGGTGTCTATAACGTGGCGTAAACTGTTGGTTTTTAGCTTGGTGCTTAGGTAGAGGACCCTCCCCCTTACCCCTCCCTGTATGGAGGGGAGTATATAGTACCGGGGTATGAGGAGTATAATGTACTACCGATGTGGGCATAAGTTGGCTGTAACTGACTCTACCCCTGAGACAGGGCGAATAAGGCCTTTAGAAAAATGACTCAATGTCATTTTGTGCCTTATGAGGGTTAAACTCCCCAGTTTAACGTCGGGCTCAGAGAGAGTACCCGTAGGGGGAGGGGGTGGATAGTTTTCCGTTTTGGTTTGACTTATCGTCGACCTTTGGTTCAGCCCCTGCGGGCGTCGACCTGTGCTTATTCGCCTTCGGTTCATCAAGCTACGCAAGTCAACGCTCACCGCTCACCGTTAATCTACACCAGCACTTGCCCGGCATTAAGCTTTAGCATGCTCTTGGGTATGCATGCCTGTATCTCGCTAACGAGCACATTAAGTAGTGTCTGGCGTATGAAATTGTGGCTGGTAAGCAATACCAGCTCTCGGGTGGGTATGGGAATAGCAAATGGGCGAACCAGTTCCTTTTGCGAATCGCTTAGTTGCAGGGAGGCAAGTTCGGGTATGAACGTGATGCCCATGCCGCTCTCCACCATGCGCATGAAGGTTTCCATGCTGCCCAGGCCATACGCCAACTGACTGGTTTGCGACGCTTTCATCTGACAGAAGCGCACCATCTGGTCGCGGAAGCAATGTCCCTCATCCAGCAACCATAGCTGCCCGCTGCTCGCAACATCGGCGGTGCGGATGGATTCCATGGCAAACAAGGAGTCTTCTCGTGAGACATAACCCACGTACCTTTCATAGAAGAGCGAGGTTTGGGCAAAGTCCTCCAAACCGTCAATGGCGGCAAGTATGCCTGCATCTATGTCGCCCTGTAGCAAGGCAGCCTTTATCTCGTGCGTCTTCATTTCCTTCACCCTGATATCCAAAGCTGGATACTTCTTCATCAGTTGCGGAAAGAAGCGCGGAAGCAGGTAAGGGGCTATGGTAGGCAGGATGCCCAGGCGGAATGTGCCCTGCAAAGACTGTTGCTCCTCCTGGATAATGTCCTTGATGCTTTCTGCCTGCTCCAGCACTTCGCGAGCACGGAGTATGACCTTCTCCCCAACGGGTGTGGGACGAATGGGCTGACGGTTGCGGTCGAACAGTTTTGCCCCTACCTCCTCCTCCAGTTTTCCTATCATGGCACTGAGCGTGGGTTGGGTAACATTGCAAGCATCGGCAGCCCGTCCGAAGTGGCCGTATCGGGCAACAGCCAGGATATATTCAAATTGTTGCAGGGTCATAGTTGTGTGATTTCTATACCAAAGGTAAGGAAACTATAAGAAAAGTGCAAGAATACAAGAAATAAAGATGCATTATTCTTTAAGAAACGGCAATTGTCACAATAATGCCTCCAGAATACTGATTTGGGTCCTCCCGAGGACCGACCCGAAAGTTCCCGGTACTCTCGACGCGGTCCTCCCGAGGACCGAGGTCTGTCCTCGGGAGGGCACTTTTGGGATGTAACGAAAGGTATTTGAGGTTAGCCCTATCTACTTGGACGCCCAACCAATGTAGTTATCTCTGCTTCTGCACACCTTGGAGGCATATTCCACACCACTTGCAACGAGTTCTTCCCAATAGGAACGTTCCATGGCTGGGAGCATCTCCTTGCGGATACCTTTGGCATACATTGCACAAAGGAAACCTGCGTTGAAACTGTCTCCTGCCCCCACAGTGCTCACTATCTCGTGGGCAGGTATCTGCGGAACATGGAATTCATGAGTGGCACGGGGAGTGCATATAAAGATTTGTCCGGCACCGGCTGTGCAAATAAATATGGGACAGTATTCTGATATATGCTTGCTGTAAATCTCCCCTGGTTTTCGTGTACCAAATAATATATCGAAGTCGTCGGCACTTCCACGTACTATGCTGCTGAGCATGCAGTTTTCCTGAACCACAGGGAGCAAAGTCTCCTTCTCCGGTTGGTGGGAACGACGAAAGTTTATGTCGTAATAGACTATAGCTCCAGCATCGTGCACACTTTGCAGTATATCCCTAACCTGAGTTCGCAAGCCTGGGCATATTGCAAAGTATGAACCAAACAGAAAGTAGTCTGTTGGCATAAACTCTGGCTTCAGATAACGTGCCGAAGCAACTGGTGTATCCTTATAGAAAACATAGTCGGCATCGCCATTGCTGTCCAGATATGCCAGTGATAGCGCTGCACGCTCGTCCTTCCTGACCTCGAAGTAATCGGTAGAGATACCATTGCTCTTCATGAAGTCCACGATCTGATACCCCACCCTGTTTGCACCTGTGTATCCGATAAACAGACAAGGTATCCCGCTTCGTCCAACTGAAACCATGCTGTTGAACGAACTGCCACCAGGCACGGCAGCAAAGGGTACAGATTCACGTACTCCGTTGCACTCCTGCTCGTGAAAAAGGATATCGAGCACAGTTTCTCCCATTGCTATTATTCTTGGGCTCATATAAACTATACCTTATTATATATAATACATGCTGAATCCGTCGTAATCAACCAAACCCCTCTCATACCTTACAATGGCGGTGAGAGGGGTTTGATATATATCTACCATACGTTCATTCAAATGAATCTTATGGTATATCAACTGCTCATATTAGTCGGCTATGATGCTGAACTCGGCGCCGCTGGCAAAGTCCTGACCGTTCTGGCTGGACAGAGCGCGGAAGCGGAAGTAGCGTGCTTTGACGGGAGCCTTGAGCATAACCTTCTTCTCCTTCTGGTTGTTCTCGAAGGTGCCCTTCATGATGGGCTCGCCCCAGTTCTTGCCATCAATGCTAACGAGGATCTCGTAGTCCTTGATGTTGCCGTTGGGACCGTCTTGACGGGGCAGGTAGATGAAGCCCTTGATGTTCTTCACGTCGCCTGCATCGAAGTCAACCCAGTGAGGATACTTGGCCACGGTAACGCTGTACATGGTATGCCAGATGCTGTTGATGTCACCGTCGGTCAGGTGAGAGGCATTGCCTTCGCCGGCTTCCTCGCTACTGGTGAATACCACCTCGGTGTTGATCTTCTCTATCTTGGCATAGGTCATGCTTACCTGCAGTTCGGGATTCTCCTTGTAGAAGGCAGTGATAGTGCCACCGTCGCGGAATGCGATAGGACCAGTGTACTCCTTAGCCTTCTTGTCCTTGTTTGCCTTATACATAATGGTAGCACCCTCAATACCGCTCTCGATGGTAACGTCACCATTCTTCTGCTGCATCATGAGCAGAGGCTTCTGGCTGGCGGTGCTAACCTCTACACCACCCTTGGCACCCACGGGACGGATGATGAAGCCCATGCGTGTGGGAACACCGAAGGCACGGTCGTGAGGCAGAGGCCCCCCCTGGCCGCAAGAGTTACCGCCCAGACCTGTTACCATAGCATCGATGGTCAGGTAGTTGATGTCGCTCTTGGGCAACTTGTGGGGATGGGTAGCCATGGTCATGTCCATAGCGTTGTGGTTCAGGGCAGAAACGGCGTAAGGCTTCTCGTTCACTACGAGGATACCCTTGCCCTTGGCATTGCTGAGAGATGTCCAGCGAGTCTCCTCGTGGTTGCCCATCTGCATGGGCTTGGGCCAGTTGGTAAACTGCTCGGCAACGGTAGAAGAGTACTGCTGTATGAACTGGCCAGTCTTGCGGTCGTTATAGTTGTCGATAGGACCACGGCCATAGTATGCGAAGCGGTCGTACTGTGCAGGAACGCCAATCTCGTAACCCAGACGTGCCAATACTACGGCGGGGTTATTAGATGTGATGGCTGCCTGAAGTTCGATAGAGCCGTCGGGGTAGACTGTCCAGATCTGGTTGGTGATGAACTTGAAGTCGTCAGGACCGAAGGGACGGTCGGTGTTCTCCTCCAGAGTGTGGATACCGCTATCGTAACGTCCGTTCTTGCTCTGCAGACGTGCTGCATTGGGAGCCTGGGAAACAACGGTGAAGGTGATCTTCACGTTGCCGTTCTTCTCCTTGATAACCTGTGCATTCTCGGCACGGTGCTTCAGGTTGTGCAAACCGTTGGCAAACCAGGGCTGGTAGCACCAGTTGTCGTTGCTCACGAAGGCACGGAAAGCATTCAGGCGGGGACCATAGCCGGGAACGATAACGCTCTCGCCACCGTAAACCAGCTTGTGGATAGTACCCTGCTGCATGTCGAACTGAACCTCGAAGCCTTCACCCTTGATGGTCTGGAATGCCTTGTCGGCATCGTCGGAAACCACGGGCTTGCTGGCCTTGTCGGCAAGCTGGCTGATAGCAGGTGCTGCTACAGAGGGACTTGCCACGAGCAGCTGCTCCTCGAACTGGGGATAGCCCTGCTTTGCCCAAGGCATATCTTGGCCAAGGAGGAACTGTACCTTCACGAATACCTCGTCCTTGGGATTGAGAGAAGCGAAGTCGTAGGGCAGAGTGTAAACGGCCTTCTGTCGAGGCTGGAGTGCCATGCGGGGACCCTGTACGGGCTGGTTCTGCTGTACGCACTTGCCGTTAACCCAGAGTGACCATACGATTACATAGTCGTTGAGGGGAGTGTAGTAGTTCTTGTTGAAGATCTCCACCTTGCCCTGCTTGGCATCGAGCATCTTCACACCAACATACTGGTAAACCTTCTTCACCTCGTAGTACTGGGGCTTGGGCTCGCGGTCGCCGAAGATGATACCGTTCATTACGAACTGGCCATCGTTGGGAGTATCGCCGAAGTTGCCACCATATGCCAGATAGCGGGTGCCGTCCTTCTCGTAGTTGTACATTGACTGGTCAACCCAGTCCCAGATAGCACCACCGCAGAAGAAGTTGGTGCTCTCCATAGCATCCCAGTAGTCGATGAGGTTACCCACGGCATTGCCCATGGAGTGTGCGTACTCGGAGATATGGAAGGGATACTTGATATTGTACTTGCCGGTTACGGCACCGCGTGTCCAGCCGATAGAGGGATACTGGTTAGAACCCATATCCACGATGTCGTTGTTGCGCTCGTACTGTACGGGGCGGGTAGCGTCGAATGCCTTCAGTGCATCGTAGGCAGCCACGAAGTTGTTGCCAGGACCTGCCTCGTTACCCAAAGACCAGATAACGATACAAGCGTTGTTCACGTTGGCATGAGCCATTTCCATTACACGTGCCACGTGAGCCTTCTTCCACTCCACGGGGTGAGAGATAGAGGCTTCGCCATAGTAGTACTCGTGGCTCTCGATGTTGGCCTCATCCTCCAGGTAGATACCGTACTTGTCACAGAGGAAGTACCAGTAGGGGTCGCAGGGATAGTGAGAGTTGCGCACGTGGTTGATATTGGCACGCTTCATCAGCATAACCTCCTCGTGCTGCATCTCGCGAGTTATGGCATGGCCAACGGCAGGATGGCTCTCGTGACGGTTAACACCCTTCAGCTTCACGGTCTTGCCGTTGATGTAGTAGTAGCGGCCAGCCAAACCGAACTCATCGTCCTCAGCCTTTGTGTCCTTAATCTCAACCTCGCGGAAACCAACGATGGTGGAAACGGTCTCCAGCACACGGCCCTTCTTATCCAGAAGTTCGCCCACCAGAGTGTAGCGGTAGGGAGCCTCGGCTGTCCACTTGTTGGGAGAAATCATGTTCAGAGTTGCCTTTACGGTAGCCTTGCCGGTGAGTTTGTTCAAGGTGAAGGGAGCGCTGTATGCAATAACGTCTGTAGCCTTGTTGTCGTCGTTGTACAACTCGTGAGCATACAGAGTGTAGCGCATCTTCAGGTCCTTGATGTTCTTCTTGGAGGTATTGAGCAGGTCAGCGCTGATGTTCAGCACACCGTTCTGGTAGTTCTCGTCCAGGTCGGGCTTAACCACGAGGTCACGCACGCGAACAGCGGGACGGCTCTGGATAGCCACGGTGCGGAAGATACCGGGCAGACGGAACATGTCCTGAGCCTCCAGGAAAGAACCGTCGCTTGAACGGTAAACCTCTACGGCTACGGTGTTCTCGCCCTCCTCGTTCAGATAGGGAGTGATATTGAACTCGGCAGCATTGCGCGAGTTCTTTGAGAAGCCCACATACTTGCCGTTGATCCACAGGTAGAAGAAAGAGTCCACACCATCAAAGGTGATGAACACCTCGCGGCCCTTCCAATCGGCAGGTACGCTGAAGGTGCGCAGGTAGGAACCCACCTCGTTGCGGTGCTTGTAGGTTGTCCAGTGTGTGGGAGGAGTGCGCATAACACCACCCTTCCAGTCGCCCACGGCCACACGGTGCTGGAAGATAACGGGCTGGTTCACATAGATGGGAGTACCATACTTCTGTGTGCCGTCCTTCTGCAGGCCCACGATATTCCATGAAGAGGGAACGGGGATATTGTCCCAGGCAGAGGCATCGAAGCCAACCTCGTGGAACTTGGCAGGACGCTCGTCGGGATTGGGAGCCCAGTGGAACTTCCAAGTGCCGTTCAGCGATTGCCAATACTTACTGTTCTCGGGCAGGACCTTACGTGCCTTCTCCACGTTCTCGAACGAGAAGAACCATGCATGAGGCTGCTCCTTGTTGAGGGCAAGTTCCTCTACGGATTCCCATTCCTTGCCTGTTGGCGCGGTCTCGTTACCGTACTTGAAGCCCTCCAGATTGTCGGCACATGCCATACCGGCGATACCGGCCAACATGGTGCACACTGTCAGAAACTTTTTCATCATATTAAAATAATTGGTTTTAGGTATATACGTTTGGTGCAAAGATAGCAATAATATTCCGAATTCTATAGTTCGCCGGCAATTATTTCATACAGAGCAGGTGAAATCTTCTTTCGTATACGCTCCTTCCTCTTGCGTATAGTGGCGCTGGTGGTGTGCCCAAGGTGCGAAATAAGGGTGTTGGAGCATCCGAGATGCATGCACAGGATGCAGATGAGTTCCTGCTCGTTGAGGTCGCTTTCTGCGAGCAAACTATGGCATGCCTCGGCAAAGCATTCCAGCAAGGTACGCTCTATGTTCCGTCTGGTCTCGGAATTTATTGCAGGCAGTTCCCTTTCATTCATCTTCATGGCATTGATGTCGTGGCAAACGGATGTTCTGGCAAATGCCTGGCATCCTTTCGCCAAAGCCGCCTTCAAGGTTTCTGCATCCGTGACAGAAGCGGAATTAGGCAAAGCACTATCTGCCGACCCTACAATATCGGTGGAAGCATTGCTTTTCTTGCGTTTGCGATAAAATACGTATGCACACGCCATGCACAGCACCATCAAGTTTCCTGTAACTGCTACCCACACGGACACGCCGTCTCCATCGTCCTTGGACGAGGCAATGATGTCGGTTTCCAACTGGCTCTTCAGTTCCTCCATGCTCATGGGTTCAAAGGCGCGGCTATCACGTATGTGCATGTACAGAGCCTTATGCCTGTGTGCGGAGTCGGGCATTTCGCGACTCTCATATATGTTCCATAATACATGATGGCATATGTACTCTATCCTGTCCTGTGGTGTATGCGGCGCCTCCAGTGCTTTGTAGGCATAGTGTACAGCAGAGTCGTGCGCTCCGAAATGCCACAAATCATCGGCCTTGTATGCCAGACAGGTGGGGTAACTCTCATGCTCGGGACCTACGATTTCAAGATACTGGTTGAGGTATTGCAGGGCCATGTCGTAGTCGTGCCTTATGTAGGCGGCAATCCAGCGCAGGGTGAACAGAGCATCGGCACGCAAGGTATCGTTGGCATCATTGCGCACAACGATGTTGGCAAAATGCAGTGCCGCCTTGTCATACAGGGCATTGCGCTCCTCAGCTTTCTCCACGCTTGTCTTGTTGGCCTGCCATAGATAGTCGTGCGCCAGGCGTTGTTCCTGCTCGGGCGTGTGTGCACCCTGGCAACATACAATGGATACAAGCAGTACGAAGGAAAGCAAAAGATTAGTCAAGTTCTTCATGGTGTTACGGTTGTTTGGATGCAAAGATAGGCAAATTGTAGCAAACACCCCTTCTCCTTAGCGTGAAAAACGTGTGACAATAATGTGACAAGCGTGACAAGACACGCGTAGCCCCGACCTGCATACAAGTCGGGGCTACGGATGCAACTACATATAGTTGTTTTTATTTCTCTATCACAGTACCCATGCTGGCCTCTATGTCCATGAAATGTGTTATGACAACACGCTTTACACCCGAGGAGATGCTGTCGAAAGCATTGTCCAGCTTGGGTATCATGCCTCCGGAGACAATGCCGTCTGCCTTCAGTTGGGCATAGGACTCGGTATTTATAGTGGGAATAACGCTGTCGTCATCGTCGGCATCGGCCATCACGCCGGGTTTCTCAAAGCAGTAGGTCAGCGTAACCTCAAACTCTTCTGTCAAAGCCTTTGCCACCGTAGCAGCCATGGTGTCGGCATTGGTATTGAGGATATTGCCCTTTCCATCGTGTGTGAGGGGTGCCACTACGGGCACTACGGCTTCCACTCCCTCCTGGGGTTTGATGAGGGCAGCCAAACGCCTACCGTTAGCAGAGTCCACATCACCAACATAGCCAAAGTCTACCAACTGCTGGCCGCCATCATCCATAGTCACCATCTTAGGCTCACGCTTATGGCTACGGATAATGTCCATGTCGGCACCAGTCAGACCTACGGCATTGACACCCTTAGCCTGTAGGGCAGCCACGATACGCTTGTTTACCAGACCTCCGTATACCATGGTAACCACCTGAAGCATATCCTCGTCGGTAATGCGTCTGCCACCTACCATATGGCTTTCTATACCCAGTTGTGCAGCTATCTTGGTTGCAGAGCGTCCACCGCCATGTACCAGCACCTTGTAGCCGGGCATGGTGGCAAACTGGTTTATCAGTTCCTTCAGCGAAGCCTCGTTCTCCACTACGGCTCCGCCCACCTTTATCACATTTATCTTGTCCATCCCGTCCAGTCTCCTATTCCAGATAAGTGTAGCCATAGAGTCCGGCACGGTAGTTGCTGATGAACTCCTTGCCCTCTGTCTCTGTAATCTTGCCGTCCTTTATTGCCTTGCTAACCCAAATCTCCAGACGGCGAACCAGTTTCTTTGGTTCATACTGTACGTACTCAAGCACATCTGCCACGGTCTCACCGTCGATAATCTGCTCTATTTCGTAACCGCCATCACTGTTTATGGAGATATGCACGGCATTGGTGTCGCCGAAGAGGTTGTGCATGTTACCTAAGATTTCCTGGTATGCACCTACGAGGAACACGCCGATGTAGTAATGGTCGCCATGCTTGATGCTATGCAAGGGCAAGTAGCTTGTCTGCTGTGTGCCGTTCACGTAGGCAGAAATCTTGCCGTCCGAGTCGCAGGTAATATCCTGCAATGTTGCCGAGCGTGTGGGACGTTCCTCCAGTCGGGCAATAGGCATGATGGGGAAGAGCTGGTCGATGCCCCATGAGTCGGGCAGGCTCTGGAACAGGGAGAAGTTGCAGAAGTACTTGTCGGCCATCTGCTTGTCCAGGGTGCGCAGTTCGTCGGGAACATGCTTCTGATGATGTGCCAGTTCAGCCACCTCATGACTGATGGCCCAGTACAGGCTCTCAATCTGTGCACGGGTCTTCAGGTCGATGATGCCATGGCGGAACAGGTCCAGCGCCTCCTCGCGGATATCCTCGGCATCGTGCCAGTCCTCAAGCATGGAACGGTTGGACAGCTTGTCCCAAATCTCCGTAAGGTCATGTACCAGCTTGTGGTCTTCTGCCGTGGGCTGGAAGTCCTCGGGCATCTGAGGTGCAGTCACACTTTCCATTACATCCAGAATCAACACAGAGTGATGTGCCGTAAGGCTGCGGCCACCCTCGGTGATGAGGTTGGGATGAGGAATATTGTTCTTGTTTGCAGCCTCCACAAAGGTGTAGACACAGTCATTGACATACTCCTGAATGCTATAGTTGACCGAACTTTCCGAGTTGCTGCTTCGTGTGCCGTCGTAGTCAACGCCAAGACCACCGCCACAATCGACAAACTTGATATTGTAGCCCATGGCATGCAGCTGAACATAGAACTGGGCAGCCTCCTTCAGTGCTGTGGATATACGGCGTATCTTGGTTATCTGGCTGCCGATGTGGAAGTGGATGAATGTCAGACAGTCCTTCAGATTCATTTCCTCCAAAGTCTGCAGGGCTGTCAGCAGTTCGGAACTGTTCAGGCCGAATTTGCTGGCATCGCCACCGCTCTCCTGCCACTTGCCGCTACCGCTTGAAGCCAACTTGATACGTATGCCCAGATTGGGACGCACACCGAGCTTGGCTGCCGTGTCGGCAATGATTTTCAGTTCGGGCAGTTTCTCCACCACCAGGAACACACGCTTGCCCATCTTCTGTGCCAGCAGAGCAAGTTCTATGAAGTTCTGGTCCTTGTGGCCATTGCAGATAATGAGCGAGTCGGAGTCCATGTGTGTTGCCAGCACAGCATGAAGTTCGGGCTTACTGCCGGCCTCCAGGCCAAGGTTGTATCTCTTGCCATGGCTGATGATCTCCTCAACCACGGGGCGCATCTGGTTCACCTTGATGGGGAATATGATGAAATGCTCTCCCTGATAGCTGTACTCCTTGCCAGCTGTGCGGAAACAGGCATCGGTCTTCTGGATACGGCTGTCCAGGATATCAGGGAAGCGCAGGAGCATAGGTGCTGCAACATGCTTGGTGGCAAGGCGGTCCACCACCTCCTTCAGGTCTATGCGTGCTCCGTTCTTCTTGGGCTCTACATAGACATGTCCCTTGTCGTTGATACCAAAGAAATTTACACCCCATCCCTTGATGTTGTAAAGCTCTTCCGAGTCCTCAATGCGCCACTTTTTCATTTATATGACAGGATTATTGCCAAAGGCAGTTGTTGTAATGGTTAGACTGTATAATAGATAGAATGAATAATTTGCTTGTCTGCCGGCCTAAATGCCGGTTGCCTCCCTTAGGAGCCTGACGCTTTCCGCCACCTTCTCTCTGGAATTCAGCAGGTCCACGTTGAAGATGTGCTTGGCCTTCATATAGTAAGGTTCGCGCTGGTCGAGCATGCCCTGGATATAGGCGGTAAGTTCCTCGTCGGTCTTGCCCAGGATGAGGGGGCGCACCACCTTGCCCATCTTCAGGTGGGCTGCCAGCACCTCTGCCGATGCTTTCAGGTATATGGTTTCGCAGAGCGAGTTCATGTAGTCCATGTTGTCGTAGAAGCATGGCGTGCCGCCTCCGCATGAGATGATGACGTTTTCGAACTCCGCCACCTCATGGAGCATATTGCGCTCCATTTCGCGGAAGCCCTCCTCGCCGCGTTCCTCAAAGATTTGTGCCACGCTCCGGTGGAAACGCATCTCTATGTACCAGTCCAGGTCGTAGAACTGGAGGCCCATCTCCTTGGCAAGTGCATGACCCACGGTGGTCTTTCCTGCACCCATGTACCCCAACAGGACTATGCTCTTCATCTCTGCCTACTTCTTTCTTCTGACAGGCTTGGCTGCCGGTGCCGGTGCATTGTTGATAATCTCCATGCACTCCTCGTAGGTCAGCGACTCTGCCCTGTCGTGCATGTTCTTGGGCAGTTTGTAGTTCTGCTGCTTGTACGAGAGGTATGGACCGTATCTGCCGTTCATTACCTCCAGGTCGGCGTCCTCTTCAAAGGTCTTCAGGTGCTTCCTGGCCTCGTCCAGACGGTATTGCAGGATTATCTGCACGGCCTGTTCCAGTGTGATGCTCAAGGGGTCTGTCTCCTTGGGTATGGAAATGTAGGTCTTGCCTATATTTATATAAGGACCGAACTTGCCGGCGCCTATCTTCACGATAGAATCGTCAAACTCTCCCAGTTCGCGTGGCAGACGGAAGAGTTCCAGTGCCTCCTCCAGGGTGATTGTCTCCAGGCTCTGCTCCTTCTTCAACTGGGCAAAGCGGGGCTTTTCCGCACTGTCCGTGCTGCCTATCTGCACCACAGGGCCAAAGCGTCCTATCTTCACCATCACGGGGTCTCCGCTCTTGGGGTCTGTACCCAGGATGCGCTCGCCTACTCTGCGCTCGCTGCGGCTGTTCATGCTCTGCTCCACCTTGGGCTCGAAGTCCTCGTAGAACTTGCGTATCACCTGTGTCCACTCCGCCTTGCCCTCGGCAATGTCGTCAAACTCCTTCTCCACCTCGGCGGTGAAGTTGTAGTCCATAATCTCGGGGAAGCTGACCTGCAGGAAGTCGTTCACAACGATGCCGGTGTCGGTGGGCAGCAGTTTGCCTCTCTCGGCGCCGACGGTAATTTCCTTTTCCGTCTCGGTGATGTTGCCGCCGTTCAGTGCTATGGTAGTGTAGGGAACAGTTTCGCCCTGCTTGTCGCCCTTCTGTACATATTCGCGGTCCTGTATGGTGGTGATGGTGGTTGCGTATGTGGAAGGACGGCCAATGCCCAGTTCCTCCAGTTTCTTAACCAAAGAAGCCTCGTTGTATCTTGGCGGACGCTGGCTGAAGCGCTGTGTGGCAAGGACCTCGCTGCCTGCCAGCACCTGTCCGTTTGCCAGGGTTGGCAACAGGTTCTCGCCTGCCTCGTTCTCCTCGTCTTCCATAGAAATGTTCTGTGCCTGATATACCTTCAGGAAACCGTCAAAGGTAATCACCTCGCCCGATGCTACAAACTGGCAGTCGTCCACTCCGCTAATGGAGATGACGGCCTGTGTGCGCTCTATCTGTGCATCTGCCATCTGGCATGCTATGGTGCGCTTCCATATCAGTTCGTACAGTCTCTTTTCCTGTGCCGAACCCTGTATCTCGGTCTTGTCCATGTAGGTGGGACGGATGGCCTCGTGTGCCTCCTGTGCCCCCTTGCTGCTGGTATGGTACTGGCGTGTCTGCGCATACTCCTTGCCCATGGTTTCGGTAATGTGCGCCTTGCTGGCTGCCAGGCACAGTTTGGACAGGTTCACACTGTCGGTACGCATGTACGTGATCATACCGCTTTCATACAGGCGCTGTGCTATCATCATGGTCTGTGCCACGCTCAGGCCCAGGCGATGTGCCGCCTCCTGCTGCAGGGTGGAGGTGGTAAAGGGGGGCGCCGGAGTTCTTTTTGCCGGTTTTTTCGTCACTTCCTGTATGGTATATGTGGCATCCTTGCACTGTTCCAAGAAGGCAACTGCCTCTTCCTTGGTCTGGAAACGGCGTGACAGTTCTGCCTTCACCTCCTCGCCCTTCTCTGTCTGGAACAGGGCGGTAACACGGTACGATGCTTCGCTCTGGAAGGCCATCACCTCTCTCTCGCGCTCCACTATCAGGCGAACCGCCACACTCTGCACACGGCCTGCCGACAGGGCAGGCTTCACCTTGCGCCACAGAACGGGGCTCAGCTTGAAACCAACTATGCGGTCCAGCAGACGGCGTGCCTGCTGTGCATTAACCAGATTCTCGTCTATAGTGCGGGGATTCTCTATGGCTTCCAGAATGGCATTCTTTGTAATCTCGTGGAACACTATGCGCTTTGTGCGTGTGGGGTCCAGTTCCAGCACCTGCTGAAGGTGCCATGAGATGGCTTCTCCTTCGCGGTCCTCATCGGAAGCCAGCCATACGGTTTCCGATTCGGTTGCCATCTTCTTCAGTGTCTGTACTATCTTCTGCTTGTCGGCAGGTATTTCGTACTGGGGAGCAAAGGTATTGGTGTCTATGCTGAAGTTCTTCTTCTTCAAATCACGGATGTGCCCATAGGAGGACTGTACCTTGTATTCCTCGCCAAGAAACTTTTCTATAGTCTTTGCCTTGGCAGGGCTCTCCACAATTACAAGATTCTTGTTCATTATACGTGCTTTTTAACGATGCTGACCGCAAAGATAAGTTATTTTTCCCACAAATACCTTATATAATTATTAAAAAAGTTCCCCAAGATTTTGCACTTTCTTTCCTTTTATATACCTTTGTCTATGACAAAAGAAAATATAGTATTCCAACAAAACAACTCTTATACCTATGACAAACGCTTTCTACGAATGGTACAATGCCCTGCCCGCCCCTCTGCAGGTGTACTGGGTGATAGCATTGATTACCTCTTTGGTCTTCCTGATCCAGATGGTGCTTACCTTCATCGGCATTGGCGATGCTGATTCCGACATGGACTTCGGGGGCGATGCCGACTTTGGCGGAGATGCCGACTTTTCCGATGGCGACACCCTGGACACCGGCGGTGCCATGCAGCTGTTCACCATCCGCAACCTCATCAACTTCCTGCTTGGCTTGGGTTGGGGCGGCGTATGCCTTTACTCGGTCATTCCCAACACCATAGTCCTGTCCCTCGTGGCCATTCTGGTGGGTGTGCTCTTCGTGTATATATTCCTTATTATATATAAGCAGCTGCGCAAACTGGAAAGAAACGGCGCCTACCATATCGATGACTGCGTTGGCCAGACCGTGGACGTGTATCTCACCGTCCCTGCCAGCCGCTCCGGCAAGGGCAAGGTGCAGATCAGCTTCTCCGGCTCCGTGCAGGAGCTTGCTGCTCTGACAGACTCCGAAGAACCCCTGCGCTCCGGTTCCAAAGTGCGTGTCCTCGAGATTATAGACAGCACCACCGTGCTGGTGGAGAAGCTGTAGCCCCCCCTGGGCCCCTTAGGGCCCTCCTAGGACTTCCTAGGACTTCCTAGGCTCTCCTAGGTCTTCCTAGGTCTTCCTAGGATATCCTAGGCCCTCCCCCCCAATAACAAACAACCTAAAACATACCCATTATGATTGAACCTATTTATTTGATTATCGTAGGCGTAGTGGTGTTCGTTATGCTCGTTATGGCCATACTGAACCGCTACCGTCGTTGTCCCTCGGACAAGATCCTTGTTGTGTATGGCACCACTGGCGACCGTGGCTCTGCCAAGTGCGTCCATGGCGGCGGTACCTTCGTGTGGCCCGTCATCCAGGACTATGCCTACCTGTCACTGACCCCCATTGGCATTGATGCCAACCTTACCAATGCCCTGTCTCGCCAGAACATCCGTGTGGACGTTCCCTGCCGTTTCACCGTGGGTATCAGCACCGAACCCGACTCCATGCTGGCTGCTGCCGAGCGCCTGCTGGGCCTTCAGTCTTCACAGATTCAGGAGATGGCTCGTGATATCCTGTTCGGTCAGTTGCGTCTGGTTATCGCTACTATGAGCATCGAGGAACTGAACTCCGACCGCGACAAGTTCCTGGAGGCCATCACCGCCAACGTGGAGGTTGAGTTGAAGAAGATTGGTCTTCGCCTCATCAACGTGAACGTTACCGACATCAAGGACGAGAGCGGCTACATCGAGGCTCTCGGCCAGGAGGCTGCCGCCAAGGCTATCAACGAGGCAAAGGTTCGTGTTGCCGAGCAGGAGAAGGTAGGTGAAATCGGTCGTGCCGAGGCTGTCCGCGAAACCCGTATCCGTACTGCCGAAGCCAATGCCCAGGCCGTACAGGGTGAGAACGAGGCAAAGATTACCATTGCCAACTCTGATGCCAACCGTCGTGAGCGTGAGGCCGAGGCTCAGCGCAAGGCCATAGCTGCCGAGAAGGTTGCCCAGGCTCAGGCTCTGGAGGAGGCTTATGCTGCCGAGCAGAAGGCCGAGGACGCTCGTGCCGACCGCGACCGTGCCAGCCAGAATGCCAACGTCATCGTGGCTCAGGAGATTGAGAAGCGCCGTCTGGTCATCGCCGCAGAGGCAGAGGCAGAGCAGAAGCGCGTTAATGCCAAGGGTGAGGCTGATGCTATCTACGCCAAGATGGAGGCAGAGGCAAAGGGTCTGTACGAGATCCTTACCAAGCAGGCCGATGGTTATGACCGCATGATCAAGGCTGCCGGAGGCGATGCCACCAAGGCATACACCCTGCTCCTGCTGGAGAAGCTGCCCGAACTGGTCAAGACTCAGGTGGACGCCATCAAGGGTATCAATATCGACAAGGTTACCGTTTGGGATGGTGGTGCTGGCAATGCCAATGGCCAGACCTCTACTGCCAACTTCCTGTCGGGTCTCATGAAGTCCGTTCCTCCCCTGAACGACCTGTTCGACCAGGCAGGCATGGCACTTCCCGAGTACCTTGCCAAGAAGAAGGACGAAGAGAAAGACGCTCCTGCCGCCAAGTAAGCAGGACCTGCCTTTATAATATTTCACAGCACGTGCATTCCATCATCATCATTGGGGATGCCCGTGCTGTTTTCTTGCCTAATCCTTTGGTAGTTAGGCAGAAAATGCATACCTTTGCACCGCTAAAACTATCATATACACACCATGACTCAGCATAACGTAACAACCACCACTATGCCCACACTCCGTGGCCTTGCCCTGCAAGCCAAGGCTTTGTGTGCTGATAATCAATCATTTACCCCCCCTATTTCTGCGGATTAACCTCGTCTCCTGCCATTGGCAGAAGCGATAAACATACAAGGTTCATGTCATCGTCCCACGTGGCGCTGGCATGAACCTTTTGCGTTTGTATCATAGTTCTTCCCAAGGACATCACTATAACTAACTAATAACAATACAACAAATAGATTAAAACTTATGAAGAAAACATTACTTTTATTCGCTATGCTCCTCGGAGTGGTGGGGGCATGGGCACAGAGAACTATGCCAACAATCTCTGATGAACCTAAAAATGGTGAGTGGGCAAAGAATACCACATGGTACACTTTGAAGACAAAAAATGGTTTTTATTATGAGACTGATTTATTTCTAAATACAGAATCTAAACCAACTGCCGCAGATATTGCAGGCAATCACAAATATCAGTGGTGCATAACAGGTAATGAGACTAATGGCTACAAATTGTACAACCGCTATCAAGGTGCAAGCCAATTCCTTGCTTCAAACAAAATTGCCTCTGGCACCTCCGATTGCTACTTTACTTCAGAAGTTCAGGACAAAATCACTACATTCAAATTCAGAGAGTCTACTCATGGAGATGCCTGGTGGTGTCTTCAGTTAAATGGCAATACAGCCGAAGCATATCTGGCAAGAAATGGTGATCGTAATAAAGGTTATAATCTTATAGCCTGGCAAACTGGATATAATACTGCAAAAGGGGATGGTGGAGCTCCTATTACATTTGAAGAGGTTGAGGACCTTCCTGAGATTTCCTTGACAAATGTTCAGCCCAATGGTGACCAATTGACTCTTTATATTAATGCTACCAGCCAAACTTTGGATTTTAGCATGGATTCTCCTAAGGAACTTGGTGCTAAGGCAAAGTTCGCATATGTTCTCCATGACGGAAAGTATACCTTCTATAACGAGGCTTCAAAATCATTCTTGGTTTGGAGAAATAATGATACAAGTAATAAGGGTACCATGTCATCTTATAATGCAAAGTATTGCGACTGGTCACTCACCCAATCTCAACAGAACGGAGTTACATATTTCCGTATGAATAGTAAAAGAAGTGGTACAGATAATGATGGTACTTTGATTTTGCTTACTCCCGTTGGTAAGAAAGAATATCGTTTTGACGGTTATGGCAACACTGTTGGTTGGGCGGCTGGCACAAATGGTAACCAGTACAGCAATCTCTTTACCATCCTAATTAATTGTAGCCTTTATAACGAGGCATCAGGTTCTACATTCCAGTTGACACATTCCACACCTGATATTGGAGTTAAGCCTACAATTAACGTTGAGGGAGTAACATTATCTAACGAGGTTTTCAATGGTGGTAGCGAATATTCTGCTAAAGTCACCTTCCCCTTCCCCGTATCAAGCGAGACAGTAGCAAACCCAATTCTGATAGGTCAAGGTACTTGGGATGGTGCAAATTCGTTTGAGAAATTGTGGAAAGTTGTTGATGGCAATGTAAAGGTTGTTGATGGAACTCCCTATTTGGGCACAAGTTTATGGTTAATTTATCCCACATTGACTGGTTCTGAGTTTACATACAAAATCAAGAGTGTTTCAACAGATAAGTACGTTACTGCCAATTTAGCACGCGGAAATGATGCAGAAGCAACAAATACTCCTGTTACATTGACTCCAAATGGTACAGAATTTAGATATGTAGCCACAACATGTGGCAGCGACAAGGGTTTCGCTTATACAAATGACAATAGTACTACGATGTATTTGACCAGAAATGGTGAAAGTGATAACGATAAACTTTTGGGTGTTCATCAGGCAAAGAATTCTCACAAGGGTAATGGCATACGTTTTCCCGAGTTCACTGAGTATAATGTAACCATCGGAGAAACTGGCTACACCACGGTTTACTCTCCGTTCACCGCCTTTACATATAGCGAAGCCCTGAAAATATACACAATCACTTCCGCACCTCAAGATGGTCGTGTAAATCTTAACTTAATTACAAATCCCCAAGCAGATGACGTATCTAATTATATATACGAAAATCAAGGTGTCATCATAAAGGGTACTCCTGGTGGTACATACACATTCAATCTATTTGATGATGAGGATTATTATAATGCCGATGCTTGGACAAATAACAAACTCAAAGGTTCTATCACCAACACCTACGTTCAAGGCGACGCATATGTATTGTCTGCTCCTGATGGTGTAGAGAGTGTTGGTCTCTACAAGGCTGAGCTGAATATGAATGAAGCCGGTGAAAAGGTTGGTAAAGAAACAGGTACCCACTTCAAGAACAACGCCGGCAAGGCTTACCTCCCCGCCTCTGAAGCAGCAAGCGACGCTCGCTTCCTCGTCTTCAGTTTCGGCGACGACATAGAGACAGGCATCACAGAAACGGAAAACGGAAATGTGAAAACGGAAAACGATGAGGTATATGACCTTAGCGGCCGCAGTGTTCAGGGTGCTCAGAAGGGTATCTTCATAGTGAACGGCAAAAAAGTTGTGCGTTAATGCCAACGAAGTAAAAGAGATAAAGTAAAGCTTTTTTATAATTGTTTTGATTTATAGTTTATTAGATGGTGTCTTCGGACTCCATGTCCCCAACCCCTCTGCTCCCTTGCCGTGAGGCACGGGACAGGGCGGAAAGGACAGAAACATAAATCGGAACATAAGCAACGAATGACGACAATGAAAAAGACATATATCGCTCCCTCAGTAGAGGTAATAAAGGTAGGTGCCATCAGCATGCTGGCAGCAAGCATGGGAATTAACGACAAAGAGGTAGATACCGAAACCGACCAGCTTGGCCGTGAGGACAACACCCCCTCACGTCCCAACCTGTGGGACCAGGGCTGGTAAACCATGGATGTACTCCATAGCAATCCCGACGGAGTACATTACCCCAAACCACAATTCAGGATAAAACACAGCAGCCGCCGTGGCATAACGCCATAGCGGCTGCTGCGTTTATAAGAGGTGCAATTTTTGCCCTCCCGAGCCCGGACCTCGGTCCTCCCGAGGACCGACCCGAGAGTTCCCGGTTCTTTCGGTTCGGTCCTCGGGAGGACCGAAAGGGGGGGAGGCTTAGGAGAGCCTAGGAGGTTCTAGGAGAACCTAAGAAGACCTAGGAAGGCCTAGGAGAATTTAGGAGTTCTATAGTAGGGCGGGAAGGTGGAAAGCGGAAAACGGAAAACGGAAAGTGGAAAACTAATGCGCTCACCTCTCACCGCTTTCCTCTCACCTCTCACCGTTAAAGTCCCAGTTCCTTGATGATGTTCTTGCCACCGCCCCAGCGGTCGACGATCCAGAGGACGAAGCGGATGTCCACACCGATGCAGCGCTGCAGGGCTGGGTCGAAACTGATGTCGCCAGCCATGGCTTCCCAGTTGCCGTCGAAGGCAAGGCCTATGACATGACCGTTGGCATCGAACATGGGCGAACCGCTATTGCCGCCGGTGATGTCGTTGTTGCTGAGGAAACAGAGCTGCATCTGCTTGGTCTTCTTGTCCATGTACTTGCCGAACTTGCCCTTCTTGAGGAGTTTCGTTATCTCTGGCTCCATGATATAGTCAGCGTTCTCCTGCTGCTTGGCAATCTTGTCCAGGAGGCTCTGATGGTTGGTGAAGTAGTTGTAGTGTGTGCCGTTGGCAGTATAGTCCTTGATGCTGCCATAGGACAGACGCATGGTCATGTTGGCATCGGGGTAGTGGGCCTGGTTGGGATCCATCTCCAGGATGGCCTTGTTGAGCAGGCGCTCGTTGTAATCAATGGTTGGCATGGTGCTCTGTACGGTACCCAGCAGGTCGTAATAGGTTTCCAAAATGGCGTCGGCATACTGCATGCCCATGTCGGTGTCACGCAGGGTGCTGTCTGCCAGCACCTTAGCCACACAGGTGGTGTCCAGCAGGCAGGTCTTGGCGAACACATCCTTGGCGTATGCCATGGTGTTGCCGCCATACAGGCTGTCTATCAGATTATAGAATGAGGGCAGGAACTCGCCCTTGGACCACTGGCGGTAGTTCTGCAGCAGGGTACCCATGGTTTCCTCGTCCACACGGGGTTCGTAGTCCTTGAAGATAGCCTTCAGGTTGTCCACACAAAGTGCAGCATCCTCGGCAGTAGCATCAGAGGGCATACGTGAAACGCGGCTTGCCACATTGCGCAGTTCTATGCCACGGAAGAAGGTCTCGCTGTAGTAGGTGAGCAGGGCCATCTTTTCCTTGCGCTCGGTGTAGGCCTTCTCCAGTGCAGAGAGCATGGAGCCGTACTGAGCATTGGTGACCTCGTCCTTGCTGTACCACTGGCGCAGGTTATTCTCGATCTTCTGCTTCTGGCCAACCACGTCCAGATCCTTCACCGCCTTGTTCATGCCTATGGAGTTCTTCCAGTAGTTGCTGCTGCTTGCCCACTTGCTGGAATACTTCAGCTCTATGGTGCGGTCGGCATCCATCCAGTGCTTCCACACGTTCTGCTTGGCGGTACGCACATCGATAACGGCCTGGTTTGTTGCCTCGGTGCGCTCCACGATGCCCCAGGAAGAGAGGTAGCGGTTGGTGCGGCCGGGATAACCTATGGTCATGCAGTAGTCGCCGGGGGCGTAACCCTTGATGGATACGGGAGCATAGCCGGGAGTCTTCAGGGGAACGTTATCCTCGCTGTACTCGGCAGGAGTGCCGTCGGGGGCGGCATAGATGCGGAACATGGAGAAGTCGCATGTCTGGCGAGGCCACATCCAGTTGTCGGTGTCGCCACCGAACTTGCCCAGGGTCTCTGTGGCGGTGAACACCAGGCGGATGTCGTTGTACACCTTGTAGAAGTTGGCATAGAAGGCATTGCCGCTATAGTAGGAAGCCACACGGCACTCAAGACCAGGATTCTTTGCATTAAACTCGTTTTCCAAAGCGTTGCAGATACTATCGGTACAGCGAGCCTCCACTTGGGCAGAGTCCATCTTGGGAGCCTTCTCCTTATAGAGACGGGCAAGTTCGGCATTCACACGCTCGGTGCAATCCTCCACCCTGTCCAGGAAGCGAACATAGAGCCCGTGGGCAGGACGTTCCTGCTCGCGTTTCTTGGCAACGAAACCATTCTTCAGGATATCGTCCTCGGGAGTGGAAAGTGCCTGGATGGCACCATAACCACAATGATGGTTGGTGAAGAACAAGCCCTCGGGAGAGACCACCACACCTGAGCAGAAGTCGCCCAAATTGATGACGGCATCCTTAAGGCTGCGCCCCTCGGGGTTGTACAACTGCTCGGGGGTAAGGCTGATACCCAGAGCCTTCATGTCCTGGGCTGTCTTGGGACTGATGTGCGAGAGCATCCACATGCCCTCGTCGGCACTCGCAAAGAGCGAGCACACCACGGCCGAAAGTGTAAGAATAAACTTCTTCATACCTTATTTATTATTATATAGTGTTATTCGCGATTGCAAAGGTACGACTAAGAGAGCAAAATGTCAAATTTATTTGAACATTTCCGAAACGACGTGCGCAACAAGAGCAGAGGATGCTCGCATTCTATGCCTTGTAAGGAGAAGGAAGAGCGAAGGTCAACGTGAGTACCTTAGACCGCCAGGTAACCACACACTGTGGTGCAGCATAAAAGCCGCTGCCCGGGCGAGCAGCGGCTTTTATATAATATAAGGTATGAACCTTGGGAAGCAGAAAGAGGGTTAGAACAGTGTGTTCTCGATAATCTTACCCATCTGCCATACGCAACGAACGTTGAGGTCGTTGTCCAGGATAAGGATATCGGCATCCTTGCCACGAGACAGAGAACCCTTGCGGTCGTAAACGCCCATGATGTGGGCAGGAGTCTCGCTGACCATGCGGCAAGCATCCTCCAGAGGAATCTCGGCCTGCTGGACGGCTGTGCGGATAAGGCGGTCCATGGTGGCAACGGAACCTGCCAGAGCAGAGCGGTCGGCAAGTTTGCAGACACCGTCCTCGATGATTACGCGTGGATCAAATGCCTGGGCATCGCCACCGGCGGCAGCAACTGCCAGAGCATCGGTGATAAGGGCCATGCGCTCCACACCCTTGATCTTGTAGCACATGCGCATGATGGTGGGAGGAACATGGATACCATCGGCAACAACCTCTACGGTCATATCGTCCATCAGGTAAACGCTCTCCACGGTACCTTCGTACTTGTACTCGCCCTTGTTGTGGAAACCTGGCATGGCATTGTAGAAGTGGGTAACGTGGGTGAAACCAACCTCGTAGGCAGCCTTGACGTCCTTGTACTCGGCTGCGGTGTGGGCGATAGAGGGAAGGATACCCTTCTCGGAGCAGTACTTGCCGAACTGCAGAGCACCGGGCATCTCGGGGGCAGCATCCCAACGGGCAATGCAGGGACTGTTCTCCACAAGGGGGATGTACTCATTGGGGTCGGGGTTCTTGATGCACTCGGGCATCTGTGCACCGGCCTTGCTGGGGTTGATGTAGTGGCCCTCCAGGTGAAGACCCAGAATGGGGCTGTTAGGTTCTGCCATCAGTTTCTGGCAGGTGTCCACAGCCTTCTCCAACATGGGGATAGTGCTGGAACTGAGGGTGGGATAGATACTGGTGGTACCATACTTGGCATGAGCGGCACATGCTACGCGGAATGCCTCCTCGTCGCCCTCCTGGAAGTCGCGGCCGCCACCACCGTGGATGTGCATCTCTATACCGCCGGGCACTACGTACATGCCCTTGGCATCAATGACATTGGCACCGATTATGGCCAGGTCGCAATTGGTAACTTCAAGTATCTTGCTGTCGCGAAGAATGACACTGCCATCCTTGAGCCATCCCTGGGGAGTAAGGATGCGTGCGTTGATAATCTGTGTTAACATAGTGATTGGTTCTAAAAATTGGTTTTACTTAATTGAGGGCTATTGGCTGCCCTGCCTATATATCTGAAAAAAAGCCCGGGAGGTCCCGGGCTATAGCCACGGGACACATTGCCCGCCTTTATGGTGTTTCTTACTTGACCATTGAATAGACAACATCCATGATGTCCTTGCCCAGCTGGTCGGCAGCCTCCATGGTGCTTGCCTCGGAGTAGACGCGGATGATGGGTTCGGTGTTGGACTTGCGCAGGTGCACCCACTTGTCGGGGAAGTCGATCTTCACACCGTCAATGTCGTTAACCTCCTGGTCCTTGTACAGTTCCTTGACCTTCTCCAGGATAGAGTCCACATCGGTACCTGCGGTGAGGTCGATACGGTTCTTGGCAATCTGGTAGGGAGGATATGTGGCGCGGAGCTCGCTGGTCTTCATACCCTTCTTGGCCAGATAGGTGAGGATGAGGGCGATACCTACGAGAGCGTCGCGGCCGCTGTGGGCTGCAGGATAGATGACACCGCCATTGCCCTCGCCGCCGATAACGGCGTTAACCTCGCGCATCTTGGTAACTACGTTCACCTCGCCTACGGCAGCAGCGCTGTACTGGCAACCGGCGTACTTGTTGGTAACGTCGCGCAGGGCACGGGTAGAACTGAGGTTGCTGACGGTGTTACCGGGAGTGTGCTGCAGGATGTAGTCGGCAACGGTAACGAGGGTGTACTCCTCGCCATACATGGTGCCGTCCTCGCAGAAGAGAGCCAAACGGTCCACGTCGGGGTCAACAACAAAAGCGATGTCGTGCTCGCCCTTCTGCATGAGTTCCTTGATCTCCACAAGGTTCTTCTCCAGGGGTTCGGGGTTGTGCTGGAAGTCGCCGGTGGGTTCTGTGAACAGACCTGTGATCTTCTCTACACCCAACTGCTCAAGCAGCTTGGGCAGGATAATGCCACCTACACTGTTTACGGCATCGAAGGCAACCTTGAAGTGAGCGTTGCGAACTGCCTCTACGTCCACGAGGTCGAGGTTCAGAACCATATCGATGTGCTTCTGGTCGTAAGAGTCGTCCTCGGTGTACTTGCCCAGGTGATCCACATCAGCATACTCAAAGTCCTCGGCCTCGGCAATGCGAAGAACTTCCTCGCCCTGCTCCTTGTTGAAGAACTCGCCCTTCTCGTTCAGAAGCTTCAAGGCATTCCACATGCGGGGGTTGTGGCTGGCGGTAAGAATAATACCACCGTCTGCACCTTCCATAGTAACAGCTACCTCGGTGGTGGGAGTGCTGGCCAGACCGATGTTCACCACATCAAAGCCCATGCCCATGAGGGTACCACACACTACGTTCTTGACCATCTCGCCAGAGATACGTGCGTCGCGACCTACCACAATCTTGTTGGAACCTACGGGAGAGGTCTTGCGGATAACGGTTGCATAAGCGCTTACAAACTTGACAATGTCAAGGGGATTGAGGGTGTCACCAGCCTTGCCGCCGATGGTACCACGAATACCTGAAATGGATTTAATCAGTGTCATAGGTATGTTTTATTTAGTGATTATGTTGTTTTTTCCTTACAAATATACACAAATAAATAATAGGTTGTCACGAAATGACGTGTTTTCTTGCGCTAATACCCACTTTTAGTGGGCATTTTTGCCAGAATGTCTTTGTCCGATGCCATATTTTGTGTATCTTTACACACCTTTAATGTGCAAGCAGACATAAATAACGACAGAAGATGAAGGTTATAGACCTTATCCACGATAAACACAGCCAACCGTTCTCCTTTGAAGTGCTTCCGCCACTCAAGGGCAATGGCACAGCACAATTGTTCAACACCATAGACAGGCTGAAGGATTTTGCTCCCAGATACATAAACATAACCACACACCGCAGCGAATTTGTGTACAAGGACCTGGGGGGCGGACTGATGCAACGACAGAGAGTAAGGCGACGCCCTGGTACCATAGCCATAGCAGCCGCTATACAGCAACGATACGGAATCCCCGTGGTACCGCACATCGTGTGTAGCGGCCACACCCGGGAAGACCTGGAGTACATGCTGCTGGACCTCCAGTTCCTGGGCATCAGTGACCTGCTGGTACTGAGGGGCGACAAGGCAAAAGAAGACCAGATGTTCCAGCCTACAGGCGACGGCCCTGCCCATGCAACTGAACTGATAGAACAGATTAACAAGTTCAACAGCGGGCACTTCTTTGACGGCACTGAGATAAAATGCCCAGGAGAACCTTTCCGCTACGGGGTAGCATGCTACCCGGAAAAGCACGAGGAGGCTGCCAATATGGAAAGCGACATGGCGGTACTGAAGAAAAAGGTAGAGCTGGGTGCAGAATATGCAGTAACCCAACTGTTTTATGACAACGAGAAGTACTTTGCCTTTGTGGAACGTGCCAGACAGGAAGGCATAAACATACCCATCATACCGGGTATCAAGCCTTTGGCAAAACTGAACCAGTTGAACATAGTCCCCAAGACCTTCCACTGCGACCTGCCAGAGGCGCTCTATCAGGAGGCTGTGAAATGCCGTACCGATGCAGAAATAAAGCAGGTAGGCATAGAATGGGCCACAGCACAATGCCGGGAACTCCTAAAGAGGGGAGTACCTAATCTACATTTCTACACCGTGAGTGCCGTTGACAGCATTTGCGAAATAGCAGCAAGAATATATTGAACTTCGATAACATCATAGGACAAGCCGAAACAAAGGCAAAACTGAGGGAAATGGCACACGGAAACAGAATTCCGCATGCCCTGATGTTTTGTGGTCCCAAAGGTAACGGCAAATTGCCTTTGGCACTGGCCTTTGCAAAGATGTTACTTTGCAAGGACAACAGCGACGAGGTGATGCTACGGGAATGGGCGCACCCCGACCTGCACTTCTCCTTTCCCGTCTACAAGAAGAAAAGCACCGACCATCCCGTCTCTGACGACTTCCTGCCCCAATGGCGCGAACTGCTGGCCAGAAAACTGTACTTCGACGTTGAGGACTGGCTTGTTGCCATAAAGGCAGAGAACCAGCAGATAGTGCACTATGTGAACGAAAGCGACGCTCTGCAGCAGAAACTTCAGTTGAAAGCCAGCAGAGGCGGACGCCGCGTAGTGATTATATGGCTGCCAGAAAGAATGATGGTACAGGCTGCCAACAAGCTGCTGAAACTGATAGAAGAACCACCTACAGAAACATACTTCCTGCTCGTGAGCGAAGACCCAGAGAAGGTTCTGGGTACTATACAGAGCCGCACACAAAGGCTGAACATCCCCAAACTGAATGAGGAAGAGATAGCACAGGCATTGAACTCGGAGCATGGGCTGAGGGAGGAAGAGGCAAAGGTTGCGGCACGCGTGGCACAGGGCAGCTATACTGCGGCACTGAAGCGACTGGAAACAGAGAGCGAGGAGAAGATATTCTTTGACCTTTTTGTACAACTGATGCGCATGAGCTACATGAGACGCATAAAAGACATGCGGGCATGGAGCGAACAGGTGAGCGAGATGGGACGTGAGAACCAGAAACGCTTGCTGGAATACTGCCAGCGCCTGATAAGGGAAAACTTCATGTTTAACTTTAAGAAACAGGAACTGGTATACGAGACGTCAGAAGAGGCTGCCTTCAGTACCAACTTTGCACGTTTCGTGAACGAGAAGAACGTAATTCCCATAATGGAAGAACTGTCCCTATGCCAGCGCGACATAGAGCAGAACGTGAATCCAAGGATGGTCTTCTTTGACTTTGCATTGAAAATGATAGTACTACTAATACAATAATGGAACATAAATATATATCAGGAGGAGGACGAGGCCTGTGCAGCAAGGGGTGGCATACCAACCACTACACACAGCTGAACGTATGCGACTATATGGCCGACATCCCCAACAACACCGAATCAACAGACCTGGTGGAGGTGCAGTTCAAGAACACCCGCAAGGGATACTACCACAACTCCAACGGACTGGAGCTGAAGAAAGGCGACATCGTTGCAGTAGAGGGAAATCCTGGTCATGATATAGGCATAGTAACACTGACAGGAACACTTGCTGCACTGCAGGTGAAGAAAGCCAACCTGAAGAGCGAGGACGAGATAAAGCGCGTCTACCGCATAGCCAAAGAGGGCGACATGGAAAAGTATGAGCAGGCAAAGGCCCGCGAACACCAAACCATGATAGAGTCCCGCCAGATTGCCAAGGACCTGGGACTTGACATGAAGATTGGCGACGTAGAGTATCAGGGCGACGGCAACAAGGCCATTTTCTACTATATAGCCGACGGACGTGTGGACTTTCGCCAGTTGATAAAGGTCCTTGCAGATGTTTTCCATGTAAGGATAGAGATGAAACAGATTGGCGCCCGTCAGGAGGCCGGACGTATAGGCGGTTTCGGTCCATGTGGCAGAGAACTGTGCTGCTCCACATGGATGAAAACCTTCACAAGCGTTGGCACTGCTGCCGCACGCTTCCAGAACCTGTCGCTCAACCCGCAGAAACTGGCTGGCCAGTGTGCCAAACTGAAGTGTTGCATGAATTACGAAGTGGACCAGTATATGGAAGCTGGCAGAAAACTGCCACACAGGGACATCGTACTCAGCACTCAAGAGGGGGAATGGTTCTTCTTCAAGGCCGATATCCTGGCAGGACTGGTATCCTACTCTACCGACAAGCATTTTGCAGCCAACATCACTACCATTACGGCAGAACGTGCAATGGAAATCATAGCACAAAACAAGAAAGGAGAGAATCCCATTGCCCTAAATAAAGACAAGAACAAAGAAAAGGTTCACGCGGTTGACCTTGCCACACAGGAAGACCTGAGCCGCTTTGACGCACAACTGGCAAGCAAGAAAAAGAAGAAAAAGAAGAAGAACAAGCGCAATGACGAGCAGAAAAACAGTGCCAAAGACAATAGCCAAGGCAATACTGACAATACTCTCGCTGCTGACGAGTAGCTGCATAGGAGACACGCTACAACATCAGTTTGTGCACATTAGCACGGACGGGTGGTACAGGAATGACACCATTGTCTTTGACTTGCCTCCTGCCTTTGCCGAAGGATTGTATGCCGTGGACACCGAAATACGAACAAAGTGCCCAGCCACATACCAAAGGCTGTATCTTGTCCGAGAACTAACTCTGCAAACTCCACTGATGGTTCACAAGGATACCATCTGCATAGAAACTGGAAACAGCCTGGCAACATGTGAAGAAAAAGGAGTAACGCTCAAGTGCTACAACCATTGCGATTCCATACTGTTCCTGAGGAATGGGCAAAATGGCAGAATGAAGCTATACCACATCATGTCGCAAGAAATCATGCCACACATCACAGACATAGGCATACAAGTGAGGTCCATCCGATGATGGTCCTCACTTCTTTTAGTGCTGCATGCGGTTACGGGCAGCATCTATCCTAAGGAATACAAACAACAGGATAGTAAAGCCCCACAGAGAAGAGCCTCCGTAGCTGAAGAATGGCAAGGGAATACCTATGACTGGAGTCAGGCCCAAAACCATACCCACATTGATGAAGACATGGAACAGGAATATGCTAAGGACAGAGTAGCCAAAGACGCGGCCAAACCGTAATGGTTGCCGCTCGGCAAGGTGCATAAGCCTGAGGATAAAGATAAGGAAGAGAAGCAATACCGTGGCACTGCCTACGAATCCCTGCTCCTCGCCTATAGTGCAGAAGATAAAGTCCGTATCCTGTTCCGGGACATATTTAAGCTTGGTCTGAGTGCCATTCAGGAAGCCTTTTCCATTCAAACCGCCAGAACCAATGGCAATCTTGGCCTGAATAACATTATAGCCTGCACCTTTAGGATCGTCCTCCAAACCGAGAAGTACACGGATACGGGTTTGCTGATGTGGCTGGAGCACATCGTTGAGGACATAGTTTACAGAATAGAAAAAAACGGTGCTGCCTATGGCAAAAAACGCTATTAAAGCATAGGACCACAATTGCTTGCGAATAGCAAGGTAGAACAGGTATGATATAGTTGCTGCCAGCACTATCCACAACACCCAAGAGGCATTGAAAGGAATAAGGTACTTGGCATACAGGACTGCCATAATATAGGCTCCCATACCAAAAAGCAATACCTGGAAGAATGGTTTGCGCAGAGGAGTGTACACCCACATCATGCAAGCAGAAAAGACATGAATGGCTGCCAGCACAAGGAATTCACCAGTACTGATTTGCGGAATCTCCCAAAGGGGAACTTCTGCATATCGGACTCCAACAACAAAATAGAATACTGCCGCTGCTCCGGCAAAAAGGATGCTGCCTATCATGCCCTCGCGATAGAACATCAAAAAGAAAGCCAAATAAACCAGGGCAGAGCCCGTCTCTTTCTGCATGATGATAAGCCCCATGGGCAGCAGTACAAGTGTGGAACAGATAATGAGATCGCGCCAACGAGAAAGGTCCAGATTGAAGGATGCTATCACCTTGGCAACGCAGAGGGCTGTAGCAAATTTGGCAAACTCGGCAGGCTGTATGCTGAATCCTCCTATCTTGATCCACGACAAACTGCCCTTGATGTCGTGCGCCAACATTGGTGTAACAAACAACAATGCCAGAAAACCTATATATATAATATAGGATAGACTCTCCACCAGACGGTCGTCAACACACAGGATTATGGAACCCAGCACAAGGGAGGTAAGTATCCACACCATCTGCATGCCACTGCGGGCAGAAAAGTCCAGCAACTGAGTGCCTTGCTCAAAGTCGTAACTGGCACCGCACACACTCATCCATCCCATGGCCACAAGAACCAGGAAGATGAACAAAGTGAACCAATCCAGATTGCGCAGTACGCCCTGTTCTTTGCTTTTCTTATTTGCTGATGGCATCTTCTATATCTATTAGGTGTCGTTCTTCAAAAGTCTTTGCTTTCTCCTTGCTCTCAGGAGATAACCCTCCTGTAAGGTACTGCTCCATCATCAGGGCTCCTATCGGAACTCCAAAGGTGGCTCCCCATATACCATTCTCCACATACACACAGATGGCTATCTTGGGATTATCCATAGGAGCAAAGCCCATAAATGCAGAATGGTCCTGACCGTGTGGGTTCTGAGCCGTACCAGTCTTTCCACATACTTCATAATATGGAGAATTAGCAGCATGACAAGTACCGGCAAGTACCGCCTGACGCATGCCTTGCACCACGTATTCGTAATTGGCGGCATCTGCCATGGTGTAGCGACGGGTCGTGTACAAGGAATCAAGTTCCTCGTCCTGTATATCCTTCACCACGTGAGGAGTGATGAACCAACCTCGGTTGGCAATGGTAGCGCCCAGGTTGGCAATCTGCAAAGGTGTGGCATTCACCTCGCCCTGACCAATGGAAATAGATATGACGGTAAGGCCATTCCACGACCCACGGTATGCCTTATCGTAATAAGGAGCATTGGGTATCATACCACGTTTCTCGCCAGGCAGGTCCACTCCGAGGGCATAGCCGAATCCCATGGAAACCATATAGTCCTTCCAACGTGTCATAGCCTCCTGGACATTGGTATACTTCTGACGGTTGGAGAACATCTGGAAGAGGCCCCAACAATAAAAACTGTTGCAGGAGGTGGCCAAGGAAGGAACTAAGGGTATGGGAGCTGCATGGGCATGGCACCCTACAGTAAGTCCTTTGAAACGGAAACCCATGCTACAAGGGAAAACTGTCTGTGGTGTAATTATACCCTCTTGAAGGAAGGTTAGTGCCTGCGTGGTCTTGAATGTAGAGCCTGGAGGATACTGACCCATGATAGCACGATTTAGCAAGGGTTTGTGAGGATTGCGTGACAGAAGACTGTTGTTCACTCCTCGCTGACGTCCAACCATCATACGAGGATCATAGGTAGGACTGCTCACCATACATAGGATTTCTCCTGTAGAGGGTTCTATAGCCACTATACCGCCCTTCTTGCCTGTCATCAGGCGCTCTCCCAATGCCTGCAACTCCACATCAATCGACAATACAAGATTCTTGCCAGGAACTGGCGGCTGATCAAACTTGCCATCCTGATAACGCCCCTTGATACGTCCATAAGAATCGCGGAGCAGAATCTCAACTCCCTTCTCTCCACGAAGTTGCTCCTCATACTGGCGCTCTATACCAAGCTTGCCTATATAGTCACCACTTCTATAATAGCCGTCACGCTCTATGTCCTTGGGTCCTACTTCGCCCACATCTCCCAGCACATGAGCCGCATAGGGATAGGTGTACTGGCGTATGCTTCGCTTCTGTATGTAGAAGCCGGGGAAACTGAAAAGTTTCTCGTGGAAAGTACTGAATTCCTCGGCAGAGAGTTGGTTCATAAACAATTGCTGTGTATGACGGCTATAGCCAGGATTGCGCCTTGGATCACGTATTTCATCCATACGACGCTTGTACCATTCTGGTGTAATTCCCAGAGTGTTGCATAGGTCCACAGTATCCACGCCCACCTGCTCCTTCATGACCACCATTATATCATAGGCTGGCTGATTGTATACCAACAGTTTGCCGTTACGGTCGGTTATAGCGCCACGGGCAGGAAAAAGGATGTGTTTCAGGAAAGCATTGCTGTCTGCATTCTTCTTAAAATCGTCATCGCTGAGCAATTGCAAGGAAAACAGACGCAGGATATAGGTAAATATGATTGCACAAGCAATGCCGCCAAGCACATATTTACGTTTGCTCAATTCGTATTTCTTCTTTTCTGCTGCCATAATGCTATTTTTCCTTTGCCGAAAGCAATAGTTCTATGGAGATTGCAAAAAGCATGGACAAAACATAACTGCCCAAAAAGCGTAAGAACAAATCCATTGCATTGAAGAAAGAAAATGCCTCAAGGAGGAAATAAACCAGATGGTGCACCGCCATAAGGATAGCGATGTATGAGAAATAATTATACTTACCAAGCAGTCTGACATTAGGAACAGCGTCCTCGGGTGCATCCTTGGGTACTATAGCGTACAATAGAGGGTGCTGAACAAATGCTGTAGCTGTCATAGCCCCTGTCGCCACACCTGGTGAATTACTGAATGCATCCAGCACAACACCTATACAGAATGCCATAAACATATTGCCTATGCGATTGGCATCCAAAGACGTGCGAAACAGAACCATCACACCCAGCAAAGGTACTGCATAATCCCAAAGAATGATGTGGTTGAATACAAGAACCTGCAGAAAGATGACAAGGAGAACAAATCCAAGTCTATGGAATAAAAACTGAATCATTGTCGTTGATAACTACTGCTACGTCACGGATGTTTGCAAGATCTGAGGATAGCTGAACTGCCAATTGGAAACTAAGTCCGTCTCGACTATCTCGTATCTGTATAATCCTTCCCACGAAAATACCAGGCGGGAACACTTTGCTGAAACCACTTGTCTCCACGGCATCACCAATCTTGAAGTTGGCATGACGTGGTACGTCGTCCAAAGTAGCCATCAGTACATTGCCACCTTGCCAATGGAGATATCCAAAATAATTACTGCCCCTAAGGCGACATGATATGCCTGATTTGCTATTGAGAACAGACATAACGAGGGCATAGTGCTCTGTTACCTGAGATACTATACCCACAACTCCAGTACCACAGACAACTCCCATTTTTGGTCGTATGCCATCTGCTCTGCCCTTATCTATGGTCAGGTAATTATCGCGCATGGTTATGCTATTGGCTATGACACGAGCCGGTATGGTTGGGTATGTCTGCAGGCGGACGGCCAAAGCCCTTTCTGTGTAGGAGCTATCGTGTGTCAACTCGGCGAGCTCGTTACGCAAGACCTCCAACTCGCTTTCAAGCTGAAGGTTCTTGGCTGTAAGCTCCTTGTTGATTGTCCCAAGGTTCACATAAGCCAAGGTTTCTTGTTGCCATTCCTGAACCATACCAACTACATAGTTGGCGCTTGAAAACCACACACTGCCTTGATAGGAATTGAAGGATACCAGCAAAACAAGGCTGATACCCTCCAACAGGAGGAATACCAACCAATGCGAATGCTTGCCTATCCAATCAAAGATTCCCTGCATAAGTGTGGTAAGCCTCATCCGTTGAATGGATGAGGCTTTGGTCTATTATATCAGGAAGGAGAACTCCTGAATATGCTTCAATGCTACTCCTGTACCCTTTGCTACACAGTGCAGTGGATCTTCAGCCACATGGAAGGGTATGTTTATCTTATCGGTCAAACGACGTGCCAAGCCTTTGAGCAATGCACCGCCACCTGTCAGATAGATGCCATTGTGCACGATATCAGCATACAGTTCTGGGGGTGTTTCCTCCAGGGCCTGCAATATAGCCGCCTCGATCTTTGCCACGGTCTTCTCCAGACAACGTGCTATTTCCTGATAGCACACGGGTACTTCCATAGGCAGAGCCGTAATACGGTTAGGACCATGTACCACATAGTCCTCGGGAGCGTCCTCGCCAAGGTCGGTCAGGGCAGCACCCACATTTATCTTGATACGCTCGGCCATACGCTCACTGACCTTCACATTGTGCTGGCGTGACATGTATTCCTGAATATCATAGGTAAGGTCGTCGCCAGCAGTACGCAGGCTCTTGTCTGCCACAATACCGCCAAGACTGATAACAGCAATCTCTGTACTGCCGCCACCTATGTCAACAATCATATTGCCCTCAGGTGCCAACACATCAAGACCGATACCTATGGCTGCCGCCATGGGTTCGTATATCAGATACACCTCGCGTCCGCCAGCATGTTCAGCACTATCACGAACAGCGCGCAATTCCACTTCGGTTGAACCGCTGGGCACACTGATAACCATCTTCATCGATGGGGTAAAGAGGTGTGTGCCTGTATGAATCTTCTTTATCAAGCCACGCATCATCTGCTCGCACGCATTGAAGTCGGCAATAACACCGTCGCGCAGAGGACGTATGGTGCGGATGTCGGGGTTTGTCTTCTCGTACATCATCTTGGCACGCTCTCCTACGGCAATCATCTTCTCCGTACGGCGGTCCAAGGCCACAACGCTGGGTTCGTCCACCAAAACCTTACCTTCACTGATGATGATGGTATTGGCAGTACCCAAGTCCATGGCTATATCCTTGGTAAAACTAAAGAATCCCATTTAAGTTCTTCGTTTGCTTGTGCTTACTTGATGAAATACTCATGTATTGCAGTATCGTAATGACTGCTTACGCCGAAAGCCTGAGCGGCAAACCACTTGCGGTCCTCTATATCGCTCTCACCACCCTTCTGCTGCAACAGATCCAACAGAGGCTTATACTCTGCCTTGCTGGGCACGATAATAACGTCATTAAAGTTCTTGGCACCAGCACGGATCAGGCTGATACCGCCTATGTCTATCTTCTCAATGATGTCTGCCTCGCTTGCGCCGCTTGCCACGGTCTGTTCAAAAGGATAGAGGTCAACAATTACCAAGTCTATCTCGGGAATATCGTACTGGTCCATCTGCTGACGGTCACCCTCCAGGTCGCGACGACCCAAAATGCCGCCAAACACCTTGGGATGCAAGGTCTTTACACGACCGCCCAAAATGCTGGGATATGTGGTTACATCCTCTACCTTTACGCAGGGAATGCCGAGGCTCTCAATAAATGTCTGTGTACCACCTGTGCTCAAAAGTTCAACTCCCTGAGCATGCAATGTGCGGAGAATCTCGTCGAGACCATCCTTGTGGAACACGCTAACCAAAGCGCGCTTAATCTTTTTTGTCTGTGACATGATTACTATAGTTTTTGTTATGTTATATCTATGGTTACAATACGCATGCAAAGGTACACTTTTTTTATCAATTAACCATTCGGTTATGAATTTAATTTATACCTTTGTAACATGAACCAAACATAAATTTATCTATGAAACGATTATTCTGGACCTTCATTCTCTTTTCAGCACTGATTTGCAATCCAGCAAGTGCACAAACTATCAAAAAAGCCGGAGCCTTCCGTTGTGGCGGATGGAACGACGATTTCCGTCAATTGCGCGACCTCAACTGGAATATCGAGGACCTGGACCTCAGTGAGGCCGAATGTGATAGCATCAGAGCTAATGCCCTGCACTCCAGACACAGGCTGAAGAGAGTGGTCCTACCGGAAAAATTACGCATCATCGGCAGTCAGGCTTTCTTTGCTTGCGACAGCATCGCAGAAATCACTCTGCCAGCCACTACCGAGAGGATAGAAAGCCGTGCCTTTGGCAATTGTACGGGTTTGCGTTCAGTGAACGTTCTTGCCGCCACTCCCCCGCTATTAGCAGAGGATGCCTTCAGCGGCATTGATTTGAAAAACATTAAACTCAGTGTGCCCAAAGGGTCGGAGAAAGCATATAGAGTCAGTGCCAGTTGGAAACGCTTCTTCCAGAAGGGTAACAAAGCTGTTGCCGAGCAGAGCCCAAAGGAATATGCCATCATACCCATACCTCAGGAGATTTCATATACAGAGGGCAGTGTCTTAAACACCAGGGATTTAGGACAGATCATTGCCCCTGCTTCGTTGGGCAATGAGGTAGAACACCTGAAAAAGGTTCTGACAGAAAGACTTGGCGTGAAGAAATTCAAGAAAAGCAAGGCTCCCATCACCTTGTCACTTGACAGCAAGATTGGAGCTCCAGAGACTTACCGGTTGAAGATCAGCAAGTACGGAATAGACATCTCTGCTTCCGATGCTACGGGCATATTCTATGGTATCATGACTTTGGACCAGATGCTTATTCCCGAAAACGTGGATGGCAGACTTGCTACGCTTGTGCCTGTCTGTATTGAGGACAGCCCACGAACCAAGATGCGCGAGTTGATGATAGACCCCTGCCGTATATTTATCCCCTTTGAGGACCTGAAAGGCATGGTAACGGAAATGGCTCGCTACAAGATGAATGCCATGCATCTGCACCTTACCGACGACCAGGCTTGGCGAATAGAGATTAAGAAGTTCCCAAAACTTACTGAATTGGGCAGTTTCCGTGTGGGCATGGACGACATGCAAATGCCCATTGGCGGGTTCTACACTCAGGAGCAAATGAAAGAACTGGTTGACTTTGCCGCCAAATACCACGTGGAAATTATCCCTGAAATAGAGATGCCGGGCCATCAGGTAGCAGCCATACATTGCTATCCAGAACTGACTTGCGGTGCCGTGCAGCTGCCCATACGCACCACTTGCGGCGTTTCAGACAACCTGCTTTGCCCCAGCAGCGAGTTTACCTACGAGTTTCTGGAAACCGTATTCAGTGAACTTTCCTCCGTATTCACCTCAAAGTATGTCCACCTTGGCGGAGACGAGGCTGGCAATCCTCCTCTTGAATGTTGGTCGGGGTGCGAGAGCTGCCAGGCTCTGCTGAAGAACATCATGTCCGCCCCTGACACCAAGCCCCAGCCTGGTTCCAGAAACGACAACTGGAGGTTGCAGAAGTACATGTTCGACCGTGTTATTGATTTCCTGCACAAGAAGTTGGACAAGACTCCAATGTTCTGGTACGAAACTGACTTCCACGAGATACAGCCCGGTTGTGTTGTCTTTGCATGGCGTCATGGTCTTACCGCCACCGCCATAGATGCAGCCATACGGTGCAATGCCAACATCATGCTTTGCCCAGGCGAGCATTGCTATCTGGACTACCCCGCTGCTCCTGGCGATATGCCCGAGGTGAACTGGGGAATGCCCGTAACTTCCCTTCAGCAAACCTACAAGCTGGATCCTGCCTGGGGATATGGCAAGGACTTTGAAGATAACAATCTGTTTGGTGTAGCCGGCACCCTGTGGAGCGAATGTATCAACTCTACAGAACGTCTCTACTACATGGCTTTCCCACGTGCTCTGGCGCTGAGCGAGGCCGGATGGAGCCAGCAGAAGAACCGCGACTACCAGAACTTCCTGAAACGTCTTGAACGCATCAGCCGCGACATGCACCGCCGTGGCATCTGCACCGCCAATCCATAAGCGCAAACCGGTTCATTAGGCTCGCTATGACCTATTGGGGATAAAAGCATAAGGCATATTACATACTATCCCGGGGAGCAACAGGAGCTCCTCGGGATAGTGTGTAAATGTATGTCGGCGGGACGTTTTTGGGGTCTCCCGAGCCCTGACCTTGGTCCTCCCGAGGACCGACCCGAGAGTTCCCGGTTCTTTCGCCTCGGTCCTCGGGAGGACCAAAATGATGCTTATTTCTGCCTCTGCCTCACCGCCTCATACATCAGTATGGCGGCGGAGACGGAAACATTGAGCGAATCCAGTATGCCCAGCATGGGAATGCGTATGTGTGCATCGGCAGCCTGGCGCCATTGGTCAGTAAGACCCGTAGCCTCGGTTCCCATAACAATGGCAGTGGGCAGGGTCATGGCCGTATCGTAATACAGGGACGAGTCCTGTAACTGTGCTGTGAGGATACGTATGCCGTTTGACTTGAAATGCTGTATGCACTCCTGACTGGTACATGCTATTGTAGGTACGGAGAAGATACCGCCCAGAGAGGAGCGTATGAGATTAGGATTGTAGAGGTCGGTCAACGGATCGCACACTATCACGGCATCCACGCCGGCGGCATCGGCACTGCGCAGGATGGCCCCGAGATTGCCTGGCTTCTCCACACTTTCCAGTACCACGTAGAGAGGGGCATGACCTTCAAGGGAAGGAGGCAAGGTATCCAACCCATGCTCCTTCATACGTATGGTGGCCACTACGCCTTCAGTGCCACCACGATATGCAATGCGGTCATACACATTGGGGGAAACATATATGCACTTGCACGATGGCATGGCGGCAATAAGATTGTCATACTCCTGCTCTGCCTTCAGTATTTCTGTACAGATAAACAAGGTGTCTGCCTGGTATCCCTTGGACAGGCAGTGCATGAGTTCGCGACGACCCTCCACCACGAATAGGCCCTGTTCTCTGCGGCAAGCCGATTTCTGCTGAAGTTGCAACAGAGCCTTTATCTTAGGGTTCTGTGCGCTGGTTATGGTATCCTGTGTCTGCATTATGAGGACAAAAGTAAGCAATTCCTGAAAGCCATACAAGAATTCTTTGCGTTTTTATGGATAATTGGTTACTTTTGTAGTCGGTTGCTGACGGCAGATATGCTTATGCCTATCTGCACTAAGCCTAATCTTTTGTAGCAAATGAACAGATTCCTTGTCATTCTCAAGCGCCCTCTTCTGGCCTTGCTCCTTTTCCTGCTGTTCCAGGCAATGGCGGGACTCGTAGTAATGTTTGTTCAAATGTTTACCGGTGGGGGCAGCCTGCTGGACAATGTCTCGAACAGAGTGTTTGATGCGCAACTTATGGGCATAGCCACCTTTGCATGCAATGTGCTTATGGCACTCTCTTGCCTGTACCTGTTCCGCAGAAGCCTTTACGCCAAGAGCAACCATGTGCCGTCCTGCACTCCGTGGAAACGAAGCCTGATAGCCATCGGCGGATGCATACTGGGCGCAATAGCGCTGGATCTGCTCGGCGAACTGCTGGCTCTGCCCAATATCTTAGAGGAACAGATGATAGATATGTGTCGCGAGCCATGGGGCGTGCTGGCAATAGCCATAGGCGCGCCACTTGGCGAGGAGATAATGTTCCGTTGGGGCATCATGGGGCACATGCTCAGGCGTAACAGCAGCGTCCCAACCGCCATCTTAGTAAGTGCCGTGCTCTTCGGTCTGATGCACATGAACCCTGCACAGGTGTTCTTTGCTGCTGCCATGGGCATCATGCTGGGCATACTGTACTGGCGTAGCGGAAACATAATATGGCCCATCATCCTACATGTCCTCAACAACTCGGTGGCATGCTTGCAGGTATGGCTGCTTGGCGACAAAATAAAAGAATACAGCCTCGTAGAAACTTTCGGAGGCAATGGCATGGCATGGAGCATGGTTGCCATATTGTCCGTCCTTTGTATCGGCATATTGGCATGGTACACCATTGGCGGCAGAAAAGAGAGTATCCCACAATCAGCAACAAACATAGACAATACATCGCAGGATACATTGTAACAAATTCCACTTACTCTATGGAGATATCAATACTGACATCGTGCACGGACGCAGAGTTTCGTCAAATTGAGGCATTGATTGGTGTGCTTTCCATCTCGTGCAAGGCCAATAGGGAGATTATTGACGAGGTCATCACCAAGGAGGACGCCCACCTGTTTGTGGCACGCAATGCGGAAGGCCGCATCGTGGGCATGACCACGGTGTGTTGCTTTAGCATCCCTACAGGGCGCCACGCCACTATAGAGGACGTGGTGGTATTGCCAGAATGCCAGGGCACAGGCCTCGGGCGGAAGTTGGTGGAGGCAGCATTAGAGCACCTACGCAATACCGGCAAGGCATACAAGGTGGGCCTTACATCCAAACCGGCCCGTGTAGCGGCAAACGCCCTGTACCGCAAGATGGGTTTCAAGCAGAAGGAAACAAATGTCTACACTCTGGACATATAAATAAAGCATAAGGCTGTTACGGATGAAATCATTTGAAGAATTAGGACTGAACGAGAGAATACTGCAAGCCATCGGCGAGCAAGGTTACGAATACCCCATGCCCATTCAGGAGGCGGTGATACCCGTACTCTTAGGCAATGGAGACGAGGACGGATGGCAGGGCGACCTGGTGGCACTGGCACAAACCGGTACCGGCAAGACGGCGGCATACGGCCTGCCCATAGTGCAACTGACAGAAGGAGCACCCATGCATCCTGTGTCACTGATACTGGCCCCCACCCGAGAACTCTGCCTGCAGATTGCTGACGACCTGGAGGGATTCTCCAAACATTCCGAGGGGGTGCACATACTGCCCGTCTATGGAGGTACAAGCATTGAAGCACAGATACGCGCCCTGAAACGTGGCATAAACGTATTGGTTGCCACCCCTGGACGTCTTATCGACCTGATGAAGCGTGGTGCCGCCAACCTCTCCACTGTTAGGAACGTGGTTCTGGACGAGGCCGACGAGATGCTGACCATGGGCTTTCAGGAGGACCTGAACGAAATTCTCGGCGGTATTCCAGAGGACCATCGTACCCTGCTCTTCTCCGCCACCATGAGCAAGGAGATAGAGACCATAGCAAGAAAATACCTCAAGGACTCGAAAGAGATACAGGTTGGCTCGCGCAACGAGGGCGCCGAACACGTGAATCATATATATTATATGGTACGCGCTCAAGACAAATACCTTGCCCTCAAGCGTGTTGTGGACTACTACCCTCGCATCTACGGTATCGTCTTCTGTCGTACCCGTATGGAAACACAGGAGATTGCCGACAAACTGATACAGGACGGTTACAATGCCGATGCCTTGCATGGTGACCTCTCCCAGCAGCAGCGCGACCTGACCATGCAGAAGTTCCGCCAGCACCGCACACAACTGTTGGTAGCAACGGACGTGGCGGCACGTGGACTGGACGTGAACGACCTTACACATGTAATCAACTATGGTCTGCCCGACGACACCGAAAACTACACCCACCGAAGCGGACGTACCGGACGTGCTGGCAAGAAAGGTACGAGCATCAGCATAGTGCACGTGCGCGAGAAGGGCAAGATACGCATCATAGAAAAGGCCATACAGAAGCAGTTTGAGCGTGGTACCCTACCCTCTGGCAAGGAGATATGCCAGAAACAACTCTACCGTGTCATTGACGACATCGAGCGTGTTGATGTCATGGAAGAGGAGATTGCAGATGTTATGCCCGAAGTAGTACGTCGCTGGGAATGGCTCGACAAGGAGGAACTTATCAAGCGTATTGTCAGCCGCGAGTTCGGACGCTTCCTTGCCTACTATGCCGACGCTCCGGAGATTGAGGAGGTGCAGGAGAGCAAGGGCGGCAATGGCTCAGACCGCTCAAAGCGTGGCGGAAAGGGTCCCCGTAAGGCAGAAGAGGGATATACACGTCTGTTCCTAAACGTGGGAAAGATAGACGGCTTCTACGCTAAGGAGGTGATTGGACTCATAAACCGTAGCACCAAGGGTATGCAGGTGGAGGTTGGCAAAATAGACCTCATGAAGAGTTTTACCTTCGTAGAGGTTGCATCGGAACAGGCCCAGGACGTCATCAAAGCCATGAAGCACGGAGTAACCGTAAAAGGCCGTAGCGTAGTGTGTGACGTTGCCGACAAGACAGAGAACGACAAAGATGAAAGGCAAAAAGGAAGAAGAGAAAAAGGAGAAAACAGAAAACAGAAAGGAGAAAGAGGAAAACAGCGAGCAAGCGAAAGCAGAAACAAGGTAGGGGCGCTGCGTGCAGCGTCCGAAAGACAGGAGCAGATTCAAGACCGCAAAGCGGGATTAAAACGGGAAAAGAGTAAAAGAAATGCTGAAAACTCCGTTCACCGCTCAACATCAAAATCCCCTGCCCAGCAGCATCACTACACCAAGGACGACTGGATGAAGTTCCTTCACCCCGACACCTCTCCTCTCAAAGGCGACATGCCCGACTTTGCCGAAGAAGGCTGGGCACGCCGCAAGCCAAAGAAGAAAAAGTAACTATATTCATTACAACCTCAAAAACAAATCAATTATGTTCATATCCCGTCTCAAGAAATTCCATATATCAGACTTTTGGAGCAACACACTTGCCAGTACCATAGGTACAATTGTTGGTATTGTATTGACCTTTGGCACATCACACTTGATAGAAGGACGCCAAGAGGCAGCTCGCGAACGACATATAGCCTTGATGGTGATTCATGATATCGATCACTATTGCGATCTTGTTGAAAATACTGTGAAGGAATGGGAAGAGAGAGACTCAATAAACAATTTTATATTGGATTATGTATCAGAGGATAGCGTAGAAATAGCCGATAGCACATTGGAATTTTTCGAAGAGGAGCTTTTTGGAACTCATGCTTGGATATATAATACTACAACCCAAAATATTTTCAATAGCAATATAGAGATTTGGCAAGATGTATCAGACAAGAACTTTATAGAGTATACCGGAAAATGCTTTGATGCCATGTCAATAATAGACAAAGCAAACGAGGAATACAACTACTACACGAAGCAAGCTTATGAATCCTATGTAACAAATGTTGAGCCTGTCCTGACAGATGATACCAGCCTCAGACAGGATATTCAGAGAACCATACAAGAGGCAGATGTAAAATTGGCTCTATACCAGTTGTCTAGTAGTTTAACTACATATAAGAAATTCCTGGATTTAATAAGAATGCTTAATGAGCAAAACAAAAAAATAATGAACATTTCAGACGAAGAACTGAGCGCTATCTTCAAAGGTGGCAGCATCCGCACTTTCTGAGATATTCCAGCATTATTTAACCCAAATCGGTCATTAGCGCAAACAGCCTAATGACCGATTTGGCTTAAAGACTTTAGAGTTGTTGGACTATCAGTGCCTATCCTGCCATGTTTCTTGAAAAAGGGTTATCGTCTCCACCGCCTCCTCGGGTTCGTCTGTCAATGACAGCAACAGGTTCTTGTAAATTCCTTTGTCCATTAAATCTACGAGCAAAGGATAGAACGGTGTGGTCTTTGTCCAGAATTCTGTATCCAGAAAGACCATGGGACTGGCAAAGCCGAAGGTAAGATAGTGGTTTTGCACAGCCTCTTGGAAAACCTCCTGTATAGTACCAGCACGTCCTGGGGCATAGATGATACCACCGTATGCGATTGTCAGCAGTGTGTCTTCACGAACACTGTTCTCAAAAAGTTTGGCTATATGCGTAGCAAATGGCGAGGTCCATTCATGACCATATAGCCATGTGGGTATGCTTAGGTTCCTGTAGGTTGTCTGCGGATAGTCCCTAATGATGCTGAACGATGCTTGCAGGTAATCGGTATCCTCTTGTGTTGGTACGGCTTTCAGTCTGGATAGCGCCTCAAGAAACTCATCTTCATTGCGTCCTGCCATCCATGCGCCAAATCCGGTAGCCTCCATGGCACCGCTACCGCCTCCGGATACCATAAGTGAACCCTTTTCGGTAAGGCTCTTGCTGATACGTGCAATTTTCTCGTATGCTACATCATCGCGCCTCATGGCATTACCTCCCATTACCGCTACCACCTTACATTTGTCGTATTGGGCAAGCAGGCGCTTGGTGCTCTGCATGATACAAAAATCGTGCAGATTGCGTGCCAAGGACTCAAGTGGATTGTCTGTCACCTTGCCTTGGGCAAGAAAGTGACTATAGACCTGCTGGTCATAACACTGTGAAAAAGTTTCTGGCTGTGCGAGGTCAAGTCCTGCATATAGCTTATCGGTGGTATATACGTCCTGCGGATCTACAAAAAAGGGTACTGCATTCATATAGTCTGCAATACGCTGTGCGTGGTGGGAATGGCATTCTATCATGGTTATGATTGTTTATGAATGGATGCAGAGGTTATTTGACAACAATCTTCCTGTTGTTTATTATGTTCAGACCCTTCTGCGGAGAATTGAGACGCTGACCTGCCACATTATATATAAGGTGTGACCCGTTACCATGAAGTTGAGAATTTGAACCCACTTCCTCTATCCCCGTTTCATCGCCAAATGCAATCATAAAGCAGGTTGCTTCAGTCTGACCTGCCCCCCATTCCATCCAGCAGTTATTGGCAGCAATGGTGTATGAATCAGGCATACAGTAAAAAGCCAGGCCCTTCTCTCCATCAGAAAGGATATACTTCTTTGCAACTGCCTCCTGAGCCAGATCTTGCTTTAGGAAGTTGCCACGGAGCAAAGAACCCGGCAAGGATGTCTTCGCACCATTTTCAGACATAGTGATGCCAAGGGTATATTGGCTGTTGCCGGGTTCTGCCTTCACGATCACTGGCGTACCTTTCTTCAGTATTTCGCCAGCCTTGGCAACAGACTGCATATAACAGGTGTAAACTCCTTCATGTCCTTCCTTCACGTTGGCGGCAGTAAAGTCATAAGCAGTTATGCCCTCTGGCAATAGCACATTGAAAGGAAGGCTGAGAGCAGCAAGACCTGCAGCTGTAGCGGAAAAAGTGTACGACTCGGCTTTCTCTATAGTAAAGGTGGCCAGGTTCTCTTTAGAGGAATTGTCGTTACCGAAAACCAGATTGTCATAGTCATTGACGTAGTTTATACCGCTACCTGTGCTACGAATCTTGAAAATGCCGGTATCCGCTCCCGTCTCCTCAATAAGATATGCACCTGCCTCATCTGCATTATCGGAGAACATCAGGTGGTTCCAACCATTAAGAGTAGGTGATTTCAGATATTTGCTCTGTGCAGAGATTGAGTATCCTGTACCGTTGGGCACAATGGTAAACATCTTGTCGGCAACGGCATCGGCAGAGTAAGCACCCTCTGCAATCAGTTTATATCCCACATTCTTGCTGTTGTCCTCGTCTTCATTGTATCCTACAAAGACAGGAGCATCATTGCTCCCGTCCTTGTACTTGATATTATAGACTCCATAATATGCCGGATTCAGTACCACAGCAAAGGTCAGTACTGTACCGTCAGACAATGTGACCGTTCCTATGTGCGAACCATCAGAGGCATCGCTCTTGACAGCCACATTACTCAAGTCTGTGGCTGCGCCATTGATGAAATCGCCCTCCACTATTGCACCGGCAAGTGCACCAAAGTACTGGGTGAGGTCTATGGTCGCTCCGGCTTTTGCAATGACAGTCACCTTGCCGGTCAAATCATTGCTCAAATAGCGATACGCATAGTGGATACCGTCAGACAGAGCAACAGGGATGATGTACTTGTCAAGCAGCTTTTCTGCCTCTTCCACAGTATTGCCCTCTGGTTCGCGGGTGTAGGTGGCGGTATGTCCCTTTGCCCCCTGGGCTATGGGCGTTGTGCTTACTGCAGTCTGACCTACGTAGTGCTCCATGCCATGCGCCCAGTTCCATTCGAAGAAACCGTATTGGGCTGTGGTGCAGCCGTTATCAAAATAGTGCTTCCAGCGAGGCAGGTAGAGGTCCTTCATGAGGCCCTGCCATGAACGGTATGAATAGTCATTCAGATTGGTGTTGGGCGATGACCAGGTAGACACGATAGTACGTGCATTGTTGTATTCATACCAGTCGGGAGTAGCGGTAATGGCTCCTGTTACCTCCTTTGCTGCATCGCGCGCTTCCTGTGTCCACTTGCCCAGACGGAAGTTGAGGTTAGTACCCTTGAACCTGTCCATATCCAATATCAATTGGAGGAAAGCATCGCGGCGAGCCTTGTATATCTTGTCATTGGCATAGTTATTCCCTGCCGCGTTCTTCGCTTCACGGATGCCAAGCAAGAGTTCATAGGCATAGTCGGCCATCACGCCTCCGGTAAATTCCACAAGGTCGTAGTTGTAGTTGCTTTCGTAAACAGAGCCTGCGGTCAGGTTAAGCACTTCATCCTGGCTCAGCAGCTTGTATGTGGCATCTACCAGCATCTGGCGGCGTGCCTTGGTATATGTGCCACCTGCATGGTTCAGGGTCTTGCCCCAGGCACTTGCCGGCTTGGCATCCAGATTGGGGCGTGCCGCCCACACATCCTCTACAGGTCCTTGGATGCCATCAGCACCATAGTTCAGCACACCCTGACGAAGCAGTTCCCATGCCTCCTTCACTACAGCATTATCCGCACCATATCGTGCTACGGCATAATTTGCCACCCACTCCTTCACGTCGGGCTTGCTGCCCATCCACGGAAGCTGGAAGATGAGGTCGTAACTCACAGGGGTCTGCTCTATAGCCTCGGGTGCAGCGCCTACGCCCTTGATGCTGGGATACTTTGCCTTATACTTGAAGTAGTTGTCGGCAAGGTTGTTCAGGCGTCCCATCAGACCTGAGCGTCCGCCAAAGTTGGGGATAGCGCAGAACACAGCATCCTGAGGGGCATAGCCATTGTATTTGTCGAATGCAGGAGAACCATCGGAGAAGAGGTCGAGCACAACAAGACGGCCTGCAGGTACTGCGGTCAGAGAGTACTTCTGAGTTGCGCTCCATTGCCATTGCTGGATAACCCATTGCGAACCAGACTTGGCTGCTTCCATAGCATCGTAAAGCGCCTCGTAGTCCTCCATAGTGCCTGCACCGCCCCCTTCGTGGAAGGGGTCCATGGAGTAGTACTGGCTTTCGCCCATCACTTCCTTCAGGCACTTGTAGTAGTCGGCTGCAATCTCTGCATATTTCTCTGTACCAATATTGACATTGAGCAGCAGCGGACGCACGAAGTCGCCTGCCCAGTTGCCGCCGTTGCCTCGTGTGGCATATCCCGATTTGGATGCAAAGTTGGTGGGCACCATGCCTGACCAGCCTGGCAGTACGGGTTGCATGCCCAGTTCACGCTGACGGTCGGTAATCTGCTTTGCAAGGTTCTTCTGACGAGCATACCAGGCATCGTCCTGCACACCTCCTGCACCTGCCCATGTGCCGCCGCTCTTGGCGCCTGAGGCCGTTCCGCCCCATCCCTCAAGGTTGTTCATTGCCCACCATGCAATAAAGGCAGGACCAGCCACGAAGGCCTTGGCGGCCTCATCGGTATAGCCATACTTGCGCTTACCGCCTTCTTCCATGGTAAGGAACTTGCGCCACACCTCCTCGAGGCCTACAAGCTGCAGGGGCATGTTTATACCATGCAGAGCCATCCAGTCTATTTCCTGCTGCCAGCGCTTCCATGTCCATGAGGTCATAGAATAACCAAAGGTACAGGTGTTCAGGTAGTAGCGGTACTTGGCATCACTGGTATGCGTTTCCTCTGCAGTTGGCACGGGGATGTTGGAAAGGTCGGCATAAGCCTCGCCTGATACGGTCTTCTCGTTGAGCGAGTTCCATGCTATGTTTATCCTGGCAATATGGTTCAGGTACCAGCCCAGACCTGTGGTAATGGCACTGATGGTGGAGCCTTTTATCAGTACCTTGCCATCCTCGCCTCCGATAACAAAGACTTCCTGCTTGGAGTTAAGGGAGGGGTCAAGCACAAACCTGAACTTGCCGGCACAACCTGCACCGCCAACACGGTTAACGAGAGCAACAACAGCATCGGGGTTGCTGACAACTTCCACCTTTGTATAGACAAGGGTAATGGTGCTCTTCTCCTTGTCAACAGCAATGCTCCATGTGTAACCTGGTATTTCTGTAGCCGAGAACAGCTCTGTGTCAAATTCGTCCTCCTTGAATACTGCACCTGCTTCTATGGGTTCTCCGTCGTAGGTTACGCTATAGTCCTTTCCCTCCGGAGCGTTTACGGCAAAGGTGTAGTTTACGGCTTCACGCTCTTCGTACAGAATGTCTATACGGAAAGCCTTGGCATCCATGGTTGTGTTCTCCGTAACGAAAGAAAATGAGAAAGCACCGCCAAGATCGATATCCTCTGGCAGAGCAATCTCGAACCAGTCATCCTCTGTTCCGTCGGTCCATGTGCCTGCACAATATGCTCCGTTTACACCGTCAAGCATGTTTGCAAAGACCTTGCCGTCGTTGTTGCCTGTGAAGCAGGTTTCCTTCAATTCAACCTTGTTGCCAGATGCATTGAACAGTTCAAACGAATCGAAACTCATGCGCTTATTGCCATTCTTATAGTACGCCCCAGACTCGGTCAGGGTAAAGCGCAGCTTGTTGCAAGGTTCAGCAAACCACATCTGTTCGGAAGCAAAGTGGCACTTGCCGTCTTTGATCGTTGCTGGTGTGGGGCAATCTATGGTATTGTCAGATAACTTCAGGAGAGAGAACTTCAGTCCTGTTCCCTTGTCGCAATAGAGAGGTTGTCCTGCCGTAGGAGAATCCATACTGACATACTTGCCTGCCTCGCGAGCAATGGTTATATAGCCTCCCTCCTCTGCTATTGTCCATTCGTGGGTGCGTCCAATTACAGCATTCCAGTTGCGGTCTCCCACACCAACATACTCGCCGTTCACATTCTTCATTTTCCACTTGCCACCACTACCGGCCTCAAAGTAGACTATGCAAGGCTTGGTGTTGAGGCTGATATTGTCTGTTGTCGCATTGGCATTGGGTTCATTTATGCCCTTGGTCTGGATGTCGACAAACAGTCCTTTGGTGCTTTCTCTAAGTGCATACTTAGTATTCGCTTCAGGTGCGAACTCTGCCCAACCCGTGGCTGTGCCTAAAAGGGTTAGCAACATTGATAAAAGAAAGGTCTTTTTCATGCCTATTGTGTTTATTTGTTAGAGACGATTGTGTCGTGTGACCGTGGTGTCGGTCATCGTGTTGTGTACTTAGAATACTTGAAAGCCGGCATGCCAAGGCCCATGATGGCCCATGGCTTGTGTCCCTTGGGGATACCCAATACTTTTGCCGCCCGCTTGCATCCCATCATGAACATGGCTGTCTGCACGAACCCCATATACACTTGGCTTACCCCAAGGGATTCTGCCATCAGCGATGCATTCTGGTATGCCAGATTGCAGTCCTGTGCACCAAAGGAGTAGCCTTTGGGAGCGGAGAGTATGAGCAAGGCTGTGCAGTTACATATACAGGGGCGTTGCCCCTTCTTGAACAGGTCGTTCATGGCCATAAGGGCAGGAACCTCGTCGTACAGTTTGCGCAGGAATGGCCTCAGGATAACCTTTACGGGTGGCAGGAGCATGAAGCGTGCCAGACGCATGAAGAAGCCTATTGTTGCCGCTTCCACTTTTAACAGGTCCTCGTCGCCAGTGATAAGGTGCAAGTGCACCTGACGGCTGTTTTGTGCCGTAGGGGCATATCGTGCGGCCTCCTGTATCATATCCAGCGAATGCCCTGGTACAGGTATGCCGGTGATGGTGCGGTTACTACGTCTGGAGCGAATAAGTTCCATGAGCCCTTCGGGAGAGGGAAGTATGGAACTGTCTATGGTGTGTATATCTTCCGCAGGGAAGGCACTGTGAGTGTATGCTCCTGTAGGACATACGTCCACACAATGTCCACATTCTATACAGACTTCGGGGTGACGCAGTACAGGCTCCTCGTCCTTGCAGATAACAGGGATGAAAGCAGGACACACCCTTTGGCACTTGCCGCATCGGATGCACGTATCGTTGTTTATGCTTATCATATAAACGTGTTTTGCTATTCCGTCTGAGGAGCATCCTCGGGATGCTGGGCATAGTATTCTTCCCACTGTTTCTGGACCTCCTGCCAATCCACAATTTCGCCCTCTGCCACGGCATCGGCCTGGCGCAGGGCCTCATCGCGCAAACGCTTCTCGGCATGCCGCTGCTTCATGGCCTCTATGGTAGCATCGTCCAGGATCTGTATGCGTCCACGGCGCACGCACTCGTCCAGGTCTTCGGGGCCAAAGGCCTTGCCCTGAATGTTGAAGTCTGCAATGTTAAACTCAAAAGTTGTGCGCAATGTATGGCGCACCATCTTCTGCTGGAAACGTGTTCCTGCCATCTTGCGGCGCAAGAGCTTGCCTATTATCTCTATCTCGCGTTGTGAGAATTTGTTTCTGCCCATAATTCCATTGTCGTTATATTCAGGGCAAAGATAAGAATAAAAAGCGAAAATATACCCCTGGTGCCGCAATTATTCACTGCAGACAACGTTTGTTCTGGAAAAGGTCGTCTATGTACCTGGTCAACACAATACTTTCAATTAGATAGCGTCTCCTGATGTGCTATTATCCCAAAACTGCCACTTTCTTCTGTATTGTCCAAATCAGATGACGCTTCTTACCGGTCACCATTCTTCAGCATTACTATTTGCGATTTCAGGAGCGCAGAAAATGCCCTCCCGAGGACCAAACCGAAAGAACCGGGAACTCTCGCCTCGGTCCTCGGGAGGGCAGGCGTCCGTCCTCGGGAGGGCATTTTTCTGCCTGCTGGTTGGGGATTATGGGGAGGCGAGAGTTGCAATACTCGGGAAGTTGCTCCTTTACGACTCATATCCTAAGGTGTAATTTGCAGATAAAGAAAAAAATGACTATCTTTGCACGGAAATATAGTCCGTTGTACACATTATATATAAATATATTATTCACCTAAACTAAGTTATTATGAAGAAGAACTTAAAACGAGTAGGGCATTGGCTCCTTTGCGCATGCCTGATGCTTGTTTCTGGCATGGCTTATGCCGATGTCAACCCTAAGCCCTTTGTGATTCCCGAATTGCAGTCATGGACTGGCGCCGAGGGCGAAATGAGTCTCTCTGGCGTGGTTTGCGTAAAGGGCGGCAACAAGGAACTGATGCGTGTTGCCAAGGCTTTCGCTGCCGACTACGAGGCAATGTTTGGCAAGAGCCTCACCGTGAAGAGCGGCAGCCCCAAGGCTGGTGATATCCTTTTTGTGTTAAAGAAGGGCGACAAGGCTCTGGGCAAGGAAGGTTACCGCATGAACATCGACAAGTACGTTACCGTTACTGCTGCTACCACTCAGGGCGCTTTCTGGGCAACACGTACATTGTTGCAGATGTCCGAGCAAAAGGCTGCTCTGCCCAAGGGCGAGACCGTGGACGTTCCCGTCTACGAGTTGCGTGGCTTCATGGTGGACGTTGGCCGCAAGTTCATGCCCATCGATTACCTGAATGACCTGGTAAAGGTAATGGCTTACTACAAGATGAACGCACTTCAGGTTCACCTCAACGACAACGGTTTCCGCCAGTTCTTTGGCAACGATTGGGACAAGACTCCTTCCGGCTTCCGTCTGGAGAGCACCCTGCATCCCGGTCTGACCTCTAAGGACGGCCACTATACCAAGCAGGAGTTCATCGACTTGCAGATTCTGGGCGAGAACAACTACGTGGAGGTGATCCCCGAAATAGACGTTCCTGCACACAGCCTTGCATTCGTTCACTACAAGCCCCAGTTGGGCAGCAAGGAGTATGGCATGGACCATCTGGATATGTTCCACCCCGAGACCTATCCCTTCATCGACAGTGTATTCCGTGAATATCTGGAGGGCGAGAACCCCGTATTCCGTGGCAAGCGCGTGAACATTGGTACCGACGAGTACAGCAACCGCGACAAGAAGGTTGTGGAGAAGTTCCGCGAGTTCACCGACCACTATATCCGCTTCATCGAGAGCTTCGGCAAGCAGGCTATGGTATGGGGCGCTTTGACACATGCCAAGGGCGAGACTCCCGTAAAGAGCGAGAACGTTATCATGAACATCTGGCACAACCCCTATGCCCAGCCCAAGGATATGAAGGAGCAGGGCTATAAGCTGGTGTCTATCCCCGACGGTCTTGTCTACATCGTTCCTGCTGCAGGCTACTACTACGATTACCTGAACTGCCAGTACCTCTACAATACCTGGACTCCTGCCAACATCGGCGGCGTACAGTTCGAGGAGAACGACCCCGACATCCTCGGTGGTATGTTTGCCGTATGGAACGACCATCATGGCAATGGTATCTCCACCTACGACGTGCACCACCGTACATTCCCTGCTCTGCAGACTATTGCCGTCAAGTGCTGGTCAGCAAGCAAGACCTCTTTGCCCTATGCCGAGTGGGATGCCAAGCGTTGGGACCTGAGCGAGGCTCCCGGTGTGAACTGGTTGGGCCGTCTGGGCGACAAGAAGCAGTCCCTCGTAGCAGAGATTGCTGAAGTGAAGGCAGGCGCAACACTCCCCTACGAGGAAATCGGCTACGACTACACCGTTTCATTCAAGGTAACAGGTGCCAAGGAGCAGAAGGGAACCAAACTATTCAGTTCTAAGCACACCAATTTCTATCTTGCTGATCCCAAGGAAGGCAAACTCGGCTTCGAGCGCGACGGCTATCTGAACACCTTCAACTACAGGGTTCCCGAAGGCCAAACAGTAGAGATTACCATCCAGGGCAACAACAAGATGACCCGTCTCCTGGTTAACGGCAAGCAGCACGAGGAACTTGGCGTGAAGATGCTCTACACCATCAACGAGAGCAACAAGGCCAACTACATCTCCGACCCCAACATGAAGAACATCGAGATGTACAACACCGATGGTGCCAAGCTCTTCTACCAGCGCACCCTCGTCTTCCCCCTCCGCAAGGCCGGCAACTTCAACAGCACTGTCAAGGACCTCAAGATCTGGAACTACGTGAAGTAAACCCTCCCTGTAGGAGATACATATAATATAACAACAAACTATGGAGCACGCTGTGCTCCATAGTTTGTTGTTGGGGTGGGGTATCACCCACTTTCTACTCCTTAGGATAAACACAATAAATGAGGCAGTGCGTGGCACTGCCTCATTTATGTTAGTCCCCTCCCTGCAGGGAAGGATAGGGTGGGTCTTGTGTCTTATTACAGGTTGTCCTTCTCGATATCCTTGAAGTACAGGTATGTGCCGTGCTTCAGTTCAGCGGTAGCAGCCTCGTCGCAAACGATGATTGCGTGGGGGTGCATCTGCAGGGCAGAGATAGTCCACTCCTGGCTAACACCAGCCTCGATAGCGTGCTGCAGGGCACGAGCCTTGTTGTGACCGTTACATACGATCAGAACCTCCTTGGCATCCATAACAGTACCGATACCTACGGTAAGAGCAGTCTTGGGCACCTTGTTCACGTCGTTGTCAAAGAAACGGCTGTTAGCGATGATGGTGTCGGTGGTCAGGCTCTTGATACGGGTGCGGCTTGTCAGAGAAGAGAAAGGCTCGTTGAAGGCCAGGTGACCGTCGGGACCGATACCGCCCATGAACAAGTCAATACCGCCAGCAGCCTCGATAGCAGCCTCGTAAGCAGCGCATTCTGCCTCCAGATCCTCAGCGTTGCCGTTCAGGATGTGCACGTTCTCCTTCTTGATGTTGATGTGGCTGAAGAAGTTGTTCCACATGAAGCTGTGGTAGCTCTCGGGATGCTCCTCGGGCAGACCAACGTACTCGTCCATGTTGAAGGTAACGACGTTCTCGAAGCTAACCTTGCCAGCCTTGTACATCTCAATCAGGTTCTTGTACAGGCCCAGGGGAGAACCACCGGTGGGGCAACCCAACTTGAAGGGCTTCTCGGGGGTGGGGTTGGCAGCGTTGATGCGTGCAGCAACATACTCGGCAGCCCAACGGCTCAACTCAGTGTAATTAGGTTCAATAATTACTCGCATAGTTGTAATTGTTTATAGGGTTAGTATTTTGGGTTATTTATATTCAGTTCTCTTCGTTGCTCCCGTCAGGGCATCAGTCCTCGGTTCGCCCACATAGGTGGCAGTGTCGCCGTCGGTGTGGTATATTATATCGCGCAGTGTCTGTTCGGACACCTGTACGGCATTCTTGCTCAGTTCGGGTACATTGTAACTCTTCAGAAGCAGGATGTTGTGCTCTGGGTCGCGCTGTGGCAGGCAGAAGGCCTTGTGTGCCTTGCCCTGCTTGTCAAAATAGGCAATGAAGGGACGTGTGTAGTTGCCATCCATGCGTCGGGTAGAGAACACTATCCAGCGTCCGTTGCTGCTCCAGGTGTGATACGAATCCACATCGTTGCTGTTTGCTTCGGTCAGAGCATAGCAAGTGTCGTTCTGCAGGTCCTTTACCCAGAGGTCGCTGCTCTTGTGCCAGATATGGAACTGTCCGTAGTCACCCTCGGCATATAGCACATATCGGCCGTCGGGACTGACACGGGGGAAGGTCACACTCTTGCCTGCAGAAGCGGCATCCACCACTACCTCAGGGGTACTGAAACTGTCGCGTTCGGCATCATAGCTCATGCGCATCAGGTTGTAGTGTATCTTCTCGTAATTGGCTGTTATGCCCACCGCACGCAGGCTGTCGGGGATGCCTATTACCTGTGGTATGTAGGCGGCACAGAAATACAGGGCGTCTCCTTCTGGTGTCCAGCAGGGGAAGGTCTCGAAGTATTCTGTGCTCAGCAAGTTCTTCACCTCGTTCTTGTCTGCATAGTAGAGAAGCAGGTCGCTGTCGGTGTCCACCACCTCTATCTTCTCTGCATGATACATGTGGAAGGTCTGTCCGGTCTTGTTTGTAGAGAAGCACACCATATTCTTTTTCGGGTGCCAGGAAGGATACACTCCGGCGGCCAGGATGTTTGGGTTCTTTATCTGTATCTTCCTTGCCTTGTCCCCCTCTATCATTATTGTACCGCCATGGTTGGCACGCACATGGAACAGCATACGGTCGGTGCTGTAGTTCTGGAAGTTGTGGCAGTTGATGCAGTGGTTGTTCTCCTCCTCATACAGTCTGTTGTTCTCGTAGATGGGCTTTTGTGTGAAGTTCTCCAGACAGCGCTGGTAGATACCCAACTGACGGTAGAGTTCGTAACCAGGTTCTATCAGACGGTAGGACAGGTACGGGTCTATGGGTTCTGCCACAGTAATGGTATGCGGAGCATGGCGGAACCACTGTTCTCCCTCCATGGTGTACACCGTCACCTTTAACTCTCCACTGGCATTTTCTTTTAGCAGGGCACGCCACTCCGTGGTGTCCACATCTATGCGGTCTATTCCAGAGGCAGTCAGCGTCGTACCTTCGCCTTCAAAGGTCACCACCAAGGCCTGTGCCCCTTCTGCCATGAAGTTCAGCGGCGCAATGTTCTCTGGTATGACTATGTCCTTGTAGTCGGGATATATGTTGGCCTGTTCCGTTTTTTCCTCGTAGGTGGCAGGCACGTCAAAGGTTTTCTGCTTGCAGGCGGTAAGCATGGCAGCAGTCAGTATTATATATAATATATAAGGTATATGCTTCATTTATTGTTTTATGTTTGTAGAATATCGTGGTTACTCTTTGCTCCTCTGACGGACACGGCACTATGTCATTATTGCTTTGCTTGTAGGGACGCTGCGTGCAGCGTCCGCATTGTGTCTTGCTTGCTGTTATCGGACGCTGCACGCAGCGTCCCTACTGTTAACCTTTGACTCTCACCTTTGACCTCAGCCTCTCTATGGGCGTCGACCTTCGGTTCCATTTTTGTTTTATGTTCTAATCCCCCCCTCCGTCGCTACGCTCCTCGTCACCCCTGTCTCAGGGGGACAATGTGGATGATGGCAATACGGTCTATATAGTTTCATCGCGCCAGCCAACTCTCCTCCTGAGACAAGGGCGAGTTCCCCGTAGGGGGGGAGGGTGGATAGTTTTCCGTTTTCAGCTTTCCGTTTAATTCACTCCCGCTGTACTTGAACCCTGCTTGTCCGGCGACTTGCGTGTTGCCTTCAGATTGCCGAAGAAGTAGTAGTAGGGATAGTATCCTTTGTATCTGGGGAACAGTTCCCTTGCGTACTTGGGACGGTCCTTCATATAGGGCTTCATCTCTGAAATCTTTGACGCTAACTTCTGCTGTCTGAATTCCATAGAGGGGAATCTATGCACTATACCTTCGTCCTTGGATATCATCAGACAGAGGGCATCTGCTACATTCTCTGGGGGGAGAGTGCCCTCCAGGGGGCGAGTTCGCATCATAAATGCAGGCATTGACTTGGAATACATGCACACCGCCAGCGAGTTGAGCAGGGCATTCTTGCTTCGTCCCTCGGTCAGCGCTGCATTATAACCCAAGAAGGTGGGTTGCTGGTATTCGTTCTCGAACGAGTCGTTGACAGGTTCAAGTTGCCGTATGAACGCCATCTCCTTGTCGGAATTTACTGCTTCAGACTTACCCACGTAGGCGCTATACTTCTCCACAAACTCCTTTTCAAAGGGCACGTCGCTGAGTATGCGCAGGTATTTCCTTGCCACCTCCCATTCACCAGTCATGAGAGCACACTTTGCCAACAGTTCCATGGAATGGATATTCGGACCTATCATTGTCATGCGCTCCATGGCATGGTGTATGCATGTCTGCATAAAGCCTGCATAATAATCACAGTCCTCCTGATAGAGCATCAGTGCATTATTGTTGGATGGAACAGTATTACGCCTGTGAACATATAGGGAATCATAATCCAAACGGATGTCATACAGACGTTCGCATATCTGGTTGGTGTTCACCAAGGCTATAGCATAGTTGGCAGCGATGGGACGATATGACATGTCGGCATTCTTGCGTGCCGTTTCCATGATACCCTTCCAATCGCTATTGAGAAGATCTACGTTCATGTGGGCAATGACTCGGCTGTACGGACGCCATACCTCTGTTACCACTGCCTGAACAGCAAATACCGCCACTACTGCCAACAACTGCATTCTATTCTGCCATGGGGTCTCATCCTTGGGGATTCCTATGAAAGCCGGAGACTTCTTGCGTGAGAAGCTCGCTATCATCACCGCCCAGATGGAAAGAATAACCGTGGCACAGAAAGGTATGCCCATAATGGCTCCCGCCTCGTTTTCAAAGTAAACGTTCACACCTTCATAGGCTATCCATGCCAAGAAAATGCCAACGGGGAAATACTGTATCCAGCGCCAGCGTGCACTCAACCTCATACCATAACCTACACACCATGTGCACCAGGTAAGCATGGAAGCAAGCAGAAGTGCTCCTGCCCAAGGGTAGCGGAACAGCATCATCAGCATACGGCCGATGTACCACAAACTGCCATATTCCTGACTAAGCAGGAAGTCCATCTGTTCGGCACTTGCCACCCAGAAGCTTCGTTCGCGTGCCATGCGCAGGACATCGCCGTAGTACCATGCCGCCCACAAGTATATAGCGACAAATAAAATAGGCAATACAGGGAGCAACAGGGTTTTTCGTTTTTTCTCTGCCGTTTGTGCTGTCTTGTTTATCTTTGGTGTCTCTTTTTGCTTCATAATCATGGCAAAGATAATAAATTTATTTGATTAAGAGAAGGGAAAAACTGAAAAAGTGGGAAGCATCCATCCCCAATGCGCCAAAGGCAGGCAGGATAAAGCGAAGGCGGTGCACTCAAAGAGAATGCACCGCCCGTAATAATCTCGCTATTTGAGCAAGTATGTGCCTGATGACTGTCTTACTTTACTACCTTCTTTCCACCGATAATGAAGATACCGTTGCCATTTGCATTTTCCAACTTGCGGCCAGAGAGGTCGTAGATGGTAGCGTCCTTCTGCTCCTCGACAGCCTCAATGTCGTTGATGTCAACAGTGGGATCTATAGCCACGGCCCTATCAAATACATTTGCATATGCCTTTGTCAAAAGATCGTAGGTCACATAGTCTGTCATGGGAGTAGCAAAGGTCTTGTTGAGTTGCAGCTCTGCCTCTCTGATTCTCTTTGCCAAGGTATTCAGGTATGAAGTAGATATTGACTTGAAGGCTTCCTTGTAAGCAAGTTTCTGAGCGGCATTATAGAACTTGAACTCTGCCATAATGAACCAGGGGTACTTGACACCGCCATTATCTGGATCCTGCTTGCCATTGATGGTAGATACCACATCCAACCTCCAATAGCGATACGCTGTACTTGTGGTAATCATGTCGCTGAAGTAATCCTTGTTCTTGGTATCGCAGTAGCCCATCTTTGTCCATGTTTTATTGTCGTTACTGCCGTACACATCTATGCCACTTGCAAAGCTCCAAGCTGAATTGCCGACGGTCTCAAAGCGGATACTCTTGGCAGATACTCCAGTGCCCAGATCCACCTTCAAGTGGTGGTATTCAGTACTGTTGGAGTTCTGGGTCCAGTTGCTCATGAATGCGCTTGTAGTACTTCCGTCGATTATCTTTGGCAACTGATTCTGTGATCGGTTAGGATCGGGAGCATTTGTAGAAAGATAGCCCGCCTGTGAAGAATCGTCTGTCTGCAAGGTATATGGTGTCAGGGTAATTTCATAGTCAGATACCCTGGCTACCAGTTCCTGAGCCTTTACGAGCATATCGTTCAGTTGGGTTTCGCTTATCTCGTCGAAATCGGACTCCTTGACAATGTACCACTGTGAACCCTCATCGGCCTCCCACCAGGTGGTGATATAGCCTTGATTGTGCATATTCAGATAGGTATCATTGTTGGGGCGGATTCCAAACTTACCGTCACCCAGGCTCTCTACTCTAACCTGACTTGCAATAGAGGGAAGACCACTTACCATCTTTACATCGTCCACACCACCCTTTTCCGTAAGGGTAACACCTATAAGGTTACCAGCAGTTCTGTTCTGGGTGTCAGTTGTCTTGTTCTGAACATAGTAGACATCGCTATTGGCTCCAGGTACTGCAACGAATGACCAGCGTGTTGCATCAGCAACACTGGTTCTTGTCTCAAATCCTAAGGCAGATGTTGCAGCCAAATAACGCACCTGGTTGGATACCTTACGTACGCAAGCGATGTTGTAAATGGCATTGGGCTGGATAGAGATTATCAGGTTGGATGTCTGCAGGTACAGAACTTCCTTGTTGAGGGCATCTGCCAGTGCAATATAGTTTGCCACATTGGAAGAAGAAATTGCTGCCTCGGCATCGGCTACGAGACCTTTCAGCTTGGCAATATCCTCGGAACGGTAGAAGCCCACCTTGTTTCCAGTTGTATCCTCCAGCTTGGTGTACTCCTTGGCTGCCTGGATGGCAGACTGAAGGATGGCCAGTTTTTCCTCGTCGGTAGCTGACTCTGCTCCGCTCTTTACCTCAGAACTTGTTCCGTCGGCATTGATACACTTGATGGTAAATCCGTTTGTTGCCACCTCGGCAGGAATCTCGAAGTTGTATCTGTTGCTCATGTACACATTGTTTCCATCCTTGTCGTAAACGATGAAGCCTACACCGCCCTTACCCTTCAAGGTAAGCTTGTTGCCGCTCAAGATGTATGTGTAGTCGCTGGTGTTTGCGCTGCCATCTATGTAGGTCAGGATGTCACCCACATCGCCATACTCGGCCTTGAGCTGTGCCTCGTTCCACCATGCCTCCCAGTTTGTGGGCTTGAATCTGCGGTCGCCTGTTGCTGTGTGTGCCCAGATGTCGGTACGCTCGCGGGGAATCTGACGGTCTTCCACAAACATGATCTGCAGGTTCTCGGGATACTTCTTTGCCTTAACCTCGGCAATAGCAGCATCTATTTCCTCCTGTGTCAGTGAAACTGCATAGCTGGTATAGTCGCCCAGATAAACCTTGTCGCAGGGAACGAAGAAACCCCACAGACGGAAGTATTCGGTCAAGTCCTCCTGAGCGGCTTCACATGCCTTCTTATAGAACTTTATCCAAGTTTTTGTAGCACGGTGGTGACCACCACTGGGTGCGCCCCACTCGGGATGTGAGTACTGGACACCATCTCTGGAGAAGTCCATGGGATCCTCGCGCAGGCTCTTTACGAAGGTGGGGAAGAAGTCCTTCTTCTTGCCACCGATGTGGTAGTAGAGGAACAGGTTGTAGTACATACGCATGGTGATGCTGATATCACGAGCACCGAATACTACATTGTCTGCTACATAAGCATAGTTCTGCTCAAAGTTCCAACCACGTCCCAAACGGAAACCAGTCAGGTAGGTGATGATGTTTGAGGGTAGGTTTACAGATGACTCGGAGCAAGACTCCAGGTTGTATGCACCCTGGATCTGGTGTCCGTGCTCGTGGCCAGCACACCAGTTGTCAAAGTTTTCACGCTCTGCATTGAAAGAACTCTCCACACCGCCATCACCGGGGTAACTGGTATAGAAAGTGGTGGCATGGGGGTTCTGTCCGTTAGGACCTTCTATTGCCATAGTGGGGTTGTTACAATAGGTGGGATAGAAGGCATCACCACCCTTGATGTTCAGAGGATAGGCAGCCTTGGAGTATTCTGTGCCGTTCTCACACAGACCATTTGCCACATCGTCCATAACACCAATAATGGCAAATTCCCAGAAGTGGAGACGGTCGAACCAGTTGATACTGTTCCAGATAGTCTTGGCAAAATGGGTGGTGTAGGTGTACTTCTTGAAATAGAAGAGCGAGGTTTCACCCTTTACCATGAAGTACATGCCGTTGTTGGCATTCTTTGTCAGGTACTGGTACTTGGCATCCTCCTCGGCACTATTCTCGGCTGGTTTCTGGTAGTAACCAACGCACTGACCGCCCTCAATGTGGATGTCCAGATCGGAGAAGTCGCTGATCTTGGCAATGGTCTTTGTCTTGGGGCCTACGTTCTCGGTGGGAATGGTGTTTACTACATAGTTAATAAAGTACACCACGCTGTCGGTAGTGGTAATTACAGCATTGTAACCCTTGTTGAGCTTAGTGCCCTCATAACGACCACCAATACGACCGTGATTGCGGATAGGAGTCAGATAAAGGGTAGCATTTGCGGGGATGTCATTGCCCACGAACACATGTATGACGTCCTTGTTGGTAGCATAGATACCTGTGGGGTTACCCATGAAGCTGGGAGCGTATGTGTTCATCTTGTCGCGCCAGTTGTTGGCATCGGAATAGGGCTTGTAGGTAGCAACACGGAAATCCTTGGCATACTTGTTCTTGTCGGCGTATGTGGTCTTGTCCGTGTCGTTCCACCACTGGTTCTTCACCTTCACGGCAATGTCCTGGATCATTACGGGCAAACCGGCTTCTGCCATGGCTGCCTTCAGCGCAGCATCGTCCATAGCGGCATAGTCTGCCTTCAGTTCTGTGCACAGGTCGCTGGTGAAGAATGTGCGCAATGCAGTAGTGAACTTGGCTGAATTCTGAGTCAGGTTGGCCAGATTGTTATACTCTTCACGTGCAGCATCAACCTCCTCCTGAGTGAGAGCAACCTCTTCCACAATCCAGTGGTTGGCTTCATTGCCGTTGTCCTGCCATCTTACAACGTTTTGACCAGCATCGCAATGCATCTGGTTGCCATTGGTATTTATGCCCAAGTGACCGTCGCTTTGCTTGGTAAATGACACAACCTGTACATTGGTTCCGGTTGTGAAAACTGTAGAAGTGTTAGACTGGTTTTGGATGTATTTCCCGGTGTACACGTTCTGCAAGGCACCCTGTTCGGTGTACTGCCACAACTGGTTGTAGTCTTTGTTTTGGCCAACGCAGTTGACAGTGCCCACACCCCAGTTTTCATTCATCACTGAACCGTATCTTGCATTCTTTATACGGTAGAATTTGCCTTTCTCTGGCATTTGTGCCCAGGTACCTAAACACAAAATCAATCCCAGAAGGGAGAATAGAATACTCTTCTTCATTAGTCTGGTTTGTTTAAGTTTATGTAATAAAATTCGTGACAAAGTTATGGGAATAATCTGTAACAATTGCAAATAGGTCTATTTTTTTTTTTTGAGTTAACATTTATTTGTATTGTTTAACATATCGCGGCGCCTTGCAGGAAGAAACAGATGCGCAAAGACGGCTACACGACTAACCATACAAAAAGACCGGAAATTGGTCCTCCCGAGGACCGAACCGAAAGAACCGGGAACTCTCGCCTCGGTCCTCGGGACGTCAAAGGTCGGTCCTCGGGAGGACCTTTTTCAGGGGATATTATGGCATAGCCAAATCTGCCATGCCGGCAAACTGGAACATCTGGCGGTATGCTTCTGCTTTCTTGGGCAGGGAGAGGGGGTATGCACGGGAGGAAGAGGGAAGGCGGTAGAGCACCATCTGCTGTCCGTCGGCAAAGAGGCCCGGTATGGGAACATACTGCCCCACTGAGGGCATTTCGGGGATGGAGAGCGTATGGCATAGGGTGGCGGTGGCTTTCTCGCCCGTAGTGACGATTACACGGCAATGTGGCACACGATGCAGGAGGGCATGGATGTCGGTGGGCAGGACAACCTCCAGGAACTTGTCCGAGGCATTGTCCTTCAGGCGGCGTACGGCGGTGGAGGTGTCGTAGAAGCCTATGCCCTTGTCCATCAGGAAGGGAATGATGAGGTCAAGTCGGAAGGTCTTTGCCTTGGTGTCCACGAAATGGTCCTTGTTGCCAAAGAAAATGAGGCCCTCTATGCGCCAGTGGTCGTTGATGAAGTTGGGATAGTAGAAGTCCATGCACCAGCGCTTCCTCTGTGGCGGGAAACTGCCCAGGAAGAGCACTCGGCAGTTCTCTGGCAGAAAGGGGTGCAAAGGATGGTACTCTACCCCATCAACGGAGCGGGCAATGTTATCGAGGTTGAGGAAGGAGGAGGGGGAGGAAAGGGTTGGCATTGGAGGGAGGTTTTGGAGTAATTGGGAATTGTCGGAGTAGTCGGAGTAATCTGAGTTTTCAGAATAATTGAAATATTCAGAAGACTCGGAAGACCCTGAGTTCTTGGAGAGTCGATAACTAAAAATCCCGATGGCACGAGGGAGCGCCATCGGGATTATCTTTGGGGTCCTTACATATTATATATTATATAAGGATGCGCTGTGGGCTTAGTCGGCGAGCTTTGCCTTGATGAACTCGCGGTTGAGGCGAGCGATGTTGGCGATAGTTTCGCACTTGGGGCAAACGGCCTCGCAGGCACGTGTGTTGGTACAGTTACCGAAGCCCAGCTCGTCCATCTTGGCAACCATTGCCTTGGCACGGCGTGCAGCCTCTACCTGACCCTGAGGCAGGAGAGCAAACTGGCTTACCTTGGATGAAACGAAGAGCATGGCAGAACCGTTCTTACATGCTGCTACGCAAGCGCCGCAACCGATACAGCTGGCGCAATCCATTGCCTCGTCGGCATCGTCCTTGGAGATGAGGATGGCGTTGGCGTCCTGAGCCTGACCTGTGCGGATGCTGGTGTAGCCACCTGCCTGCATGATCTTCTCAAATGCCATACGGTCAACCATACAGTCCTTGATGACGGGGAAACCGGCAGAGCGCCAGGGCTCTACGGTGATGGTGTCGCCATCGTTGAACTTGCGCATGTAGAGCTGACATGTTGTAGCACCACGCTCGGTCTTGCCGTGGGGAGTACCGTTGATATAGAGTGAGCACATGCCACAGATACCCTCGCGACAGTCGTGGTCGAATACGAAGGGTTCGTTGCCGGCGGCGATGAGTTCCTCGTTCATCATGTCGAGCATCTCCAGGAATGAAGTATCGTCGGGGACGTTCTTCATTTCGTGCTTCTCAAAATGACCCTTATCCTTGGGACCATTCTGCTTCCAAAACTTTACAGTTACTGATATATTCTTTGCCATAATAATCTTTCGGATTAAAGGGATTAGTTCTTATAGTTACGCTGCTGAACCTTGATAATCTCGTACTGGAGAGGCTCCTTGATGAGTTCGGGAGCAGACTCGTCGTTGTTCTGGTACTCCCAGCAACCAACGTAGAAGAAGTTCTCGTCGTCGCGCTTTGCCTCGCCTTCCTCTGTCTGGTGCTCCTCACGGAAGTGGCCGCCACAGCTCTCCTCGCGGTGCAATGCATCGTATGCGATGAGTTCGCCCATGAGGATGAAGTCGCGCAGGTGGATAGCCTTGTCCAGCTCGATGTTCAGGCCTTCCTTGGTACCGGGGATGAAGAGGTTCTCGTTGAACTCCTTGCGGATAGCCTTCAGGAGCTTCAAGCCTTCCTGCAGACCTTCCTTGGTGCGGCCCATGCCCACGTGCTCCCACATGATGTGACCCAGTTCCTTGTGGATAGAGTCAACAGAGCGCTTACCCTTGATGTTCATCAGACGGTCGATCTCTGCCTCAACGGCCTTCTCGGCAGCCTCGAACTCGGGCAGGTCGGTAGACAGGCGTGCCCACAGCTTCTGGTCGGCCAAATAGTTCTGTATGGTATAGGGAAGTACGAAGTAACCGTCGGCCAGACCCTGCATGAGGGCAGAAGCACCTAAGCGGTTGGCACCGTGGTCGGAGAAGTTACACTCACCGATAGCGAACAAGCCGGGGATGGTTGTCTGCAACTCGTAGTCAACCCAAACACCACCCATAGTGTAGTGGATAGCGGGGAAAATCATCATGGGGTGATAGTACTCTACACCGTTAACGGTCTTAGCGAGCTTGCCGGGGTTAACGTCGGTAATCTCCTCGTACATCTCGAAGAGGTTGCCATAGCGCTGGAGAATCTCCTTGATGCCCAGACGCTGGATAGACTCAGAGAAGTCCAGGAATACGGCCAAACCAGTGTTGTTCACACCGAAGCCCTTGTCGCAACGCTCCTTGGCAGCACGTGAAGCCACGTCGCGGGGAACCAGGTTACCGAAGGCGGGATAACGGCGCTCCAGATAGTAGTCGCGGTCCTCCTCGGGAATCTCATAACCCTGCTTTGTGCCTGCCTGAAGTGCCTTGGCGTCCTCCAACTTCTTGGGAACCCAGATACGGCCGTCGTTACGCAGAGACTCTGACATGAGGGTGAGCTTTGACTGCTTGTCGCCGTGAACGGGGATACAGGTGGGGTGAATCTGAACGTATGAGGGGTTTGCCATCACAGCACCCTTGCGGTAGCACTGGATAGCGGCGGTGCAGTTACAACCCATAGCGTTGGTGCTGAGGAAGTATGCATTGCCATAACCACCGGTAGCGATAACAACGGCGTTGGCGCTGAAGCGAACGAGCTTGCCGCTAACCAGGTCCTTGGCGATGATACCACGGGCACGGCCGTCAACGATAACTACGTCCTCCATCTCGTAACGGGTGAAGAGCTTAACCTTGCCGGTATTGACCATGCGGCTCAGTGAAGAGTAGGCACCCAAGAGGAGCTGCTGACCTGTCTGGCCCTTGGCATAGAAGGTACGGCTTACCTGTGCGCCACCGAAAGAACGGTTGGCCAGCATGCCGCCGTATTCGCGAGCGAAGGGAACACCCTGTGCCACGCACTGGTCGATGATGGCGTTGCTCACCTCTGCCAGACGATATACGTTGGCCTCGCGAGCACGGTAGTCACCACCCTTTACGGTGTCGTAGAACAAGCGGTAAACAGAGTCGCCGTCGTTCTGATAGTTCTTGGCTGCATTGATACCACCCTGTGCGGCGATAGAGTGTGCACGGCGGGGAGAGTCCTGGATGCAGAAGTTATATACGTTGAAACCCATCTCGGCCAGAGAAGCGGCAGCACTGGCACCTGCCAGACCTGTACCTACAACGATTACGTCGAGCTTGAGCTTATTCTTGGGGTTAACCAAACGCTGGTGAGCCTTATAGTTGGTCCATTTTTCAGCAATAGGTCCCTCGGGGATTCTTGAATCTAAAGTCTTTGCCATGATTTTGGTAGATTATAGATTAATGGATTTAGTTTAATAGAAAAATTAGCAGCCGAGTGCAGGGCAAGCGTCAGAAACAGCACCAACACCAGCAACCACTGCATCAAAGTCGGCAGGACGATAACCGAAGCAGAAGGCAACGGCAACGGCAACGAACATCAGGATGATGACAGTAGCAGCAATGCAGCTGATGCAACGCCAGCGGTTGAACCATACCTTACCGCTCCAACCCAAGGTCTGCATAGAGCTCCACAAACCGTGGTTCAGGTGCATCCACAGGGCAGCAAGCCAAACGAGGTAGATGACGGTGTAGACGGGGCAAGAGAAAGTCTCTGCTATCCAATACACGCCATTGGTAGCCAAATGATGGTCACCGGCACAGGGAGCCAACTCTACGAGCATCATCTTTGCCCAGAAGTTCCACAGGTGCAAACCCATACCCAGGATAACGATGATACCAAGCACGAGCATGTTCTGGCTGCTCCACTCTACCTTCTTGGGAGTGTCAACAACAGCATAACGGCTGTTGCCACGAGCACGGCGGTTCTGGATTGTCAGCCAGAAGGCATACAGGAAGTGCAATACTACCAAGCCTGCCAAACCTGCGGTTGCCACTAAGGCATACCAGTTAGCACCCAGGAAACCACAAATCATGTTGTAACCTTCAGCGCTGATGAGTGCCACTACGTTCATTGACGCATGGAACAGGAGGAAGAGAATGAGCGCAACGCCTGTTACGGACATAACCACCTTCCTACCGATTGATGAATTGATTAACCACATAGGATTTTGATTAAAGTTTAAGTGTTTATTGTTTGATTACTTTCTCTCTGCCAGAAGCCCTCGCACCCTCCTCTGGGCGTGGGTGCTTTGTGCGCTCTCGCACACGCATACTTAGATTTAGGTACGATAGACGCCACAAATTTAAGGTTTTTTATTTATTTGTGCAACGCTTTTAAGAAAAAGTAGAAAGAAATTCCGTACTTTTGCGAATGAAATAACAAGTGTAGATGATGGAATTCAATTACGATGTTGTTGTCGTCGGTGCCGGGCATGCCGGTTGCGAGGCAGCAGCGGCCAGTGCAAGGCTTGGCGCCAGGACATGTCTGGTGACCATGGACATGAACAAGATTGCACAGATGTCGTGCAACCCTGCCATCGGTGGCATTGCCAAGGGGCAGATAGTGCGCGAGATAGATGCCCTGGGCGGACATACGGGCGAGGTTACCGACCGCACCGCCATTCAGTTCAGGATGCTGAACCGCAGCAAGGGTCCTGCCATGTGGAGCCCTCGTGCCCAGTGCGACAGGGCAAAGTTCATCTGGGAATGGAGACAGATACTGGAGAACACGGAGAACCTGAGCATCTGGCAGGATCAGGTGAGGGAACTGCTCGTTGACGAGGAAACGAAGCAAGCCGTGGGTGTGAAGACCTACATGGATGTCACCCTGCACGCCAAGAGTGTCATCATCACGGCGGGCACCTTCCTCAACGGCCTCATGCACATAGGTCGTACCCAACTGGAGGGCGGACGTTGTGCCGAACCCGCATCTAAAGAGTTGACAGATAGCATTATACGCCATGGCATAAGGTGCGGACGCATGAAAACGGGCACTCCTGTGCGCATAGATGGTCGCAGTGTGCATTTCGAGGACATGGAGGAGCAGCCTGGCGACACCGTTACGCAGAACTTTTCCTTCATGGGCGAGGCACGCCCCCTACCCCAGTTGCCTTGCTGGATAACGTACACAAACCCCGACGTTCACGAGCGCCTGAGAGAGGGGCTTCCCGAGTCGCCTCTGTACAACGGACAGATACAAAGCATAGGTCCCCGATACTGTCCCAGCATAGAGACAAAGCTGGTCACCTTTGCCGACAAGGACCAGCACCAGCTTTTCCTCGAACCCGAGGGTGTGGACACTCAGGAGTATTACCTGAACGGTTTCTCTTCCTCCCTGCCCATAGAGGTGCAGCTGGATGCCTTGCGCAAGATGCCTTGCTTCCGCGACGTGCAAGTGTATCGCCCTGGCTATGCCATAGAATACGACTTCTTCGACCCCACACAGCTGTACCACACCCTGGAGTCAAAGGTGGTGGAGAATCTCTACTTTGCCGGTCAGGTGAATGGCACCACGGGATATGAAGAGGCGGCTGGCCAAGGTCTCATTGCCGGAATCAATGCCGCACTGAAACTTCAGGACAAGGAGAGTTTCATCCTGCATCGCGACGAGGCATACATAGGTGTGCTCATCGACGACCTCGTTACGAAGGGCGTGGACGAACCCTACCGCATGTTCACTTCGCGTGCCGAGTACCGCATACTGCTTCGCCAGGACGATGCCGATGCACGCCTCACCGAGCGCAGTTACCGCATCGGCCTTGCCACCGAGGAGCGCTATCAGAGGTGGATGGAGAAGAAGGAATGGATAGAGAAGATTAGCGAATTCTGCCGCACCTTCTCCGTGAAGGCGGCATACATAAACGATGCCCTGGAGAAGATGGGCACAGTGCCCTTGCAGAAGGGTTGCAAACTGATGGACCTCATCACCCGTCCGCAGGTTGGCATCATGTCGTTGGCAAAGCACATCAATGCGCTGCGCCAATTGCTCGACTCCATCCCCAACCGCCGCGAAGAGATAGTTGAGGCTGCCGAGATACGCATAAAGTACAACGGCTACATCCGCCGCGAGCGTGAGATTGCCGACAAGATGCTTCGCCTGGAGAATATAAAGATTCGCGGCAAGTTCGATTACGAGAACATCAAATCCCTCTCCACCGAGGCGCGACAGAAACTCATCAAAATCGACCCCGAAACCTTGGCACAGGCATCGCGCATACCAGGAGTATCCCCCTCGGACATCAACGTGTTGCTGGTGCTGATGGGAAGATAAAGACCCACCCCTAACCCCTCCGGAAATACTATATCGGAGTACTCGGAATATTCAGATTATTCAGATTACTCAGAAGTCCCCAACAGACGCAATGTTTCACGTGAAACAATTGCACCAAGAGAAAAACGCAATTACACTAAATATGAACAATAAAACACTTTTAGAGAACCTCAGGGTAGTACCCGATTTTCCCATTCCTGGCATTCAGTTCCAGGATGTCACTACCCTATTCAAGAACCCCAAGTGCCTAAAAATTATGCGCGACGAAACCTTGGCCATGTACAAGGACAAAGGCATAACCAAGGTGATTGGTGTGGAGAGCCGTGGCTTCCCTCTTGGAGGTATATTGGCGGCAGAATTGAATGCCGGCTTCGTTATGGCACGCAAGCCCAACAAACTCCCTGGCGAGGTAATTGAACAGGAGTATGCCAAGGAATATGGCACCGACAAAATATGCATGACTTCGGATGCCATCAGCGAGGAGGACGTGGTGCTTATACACGACGACCTGCTTGCCACAGGTGGCAGCATGAGGGCAGTTTACGACCTCGTGAAGAAGTTCAATCCAAAGAAGATTTACATCAACTTCATCATCGAACTCACCATCGAAGGCCTCCACGGAAGGGATGTTTTCGATGCGGATACAGAGATTAGCACCCTGCTAGTGATAAAATAGAGGACCCCTCCCCAGCCCTCCCACAAGGGGAGGGAGTATAATGTAGAGCTGATGTATGCACAAGTCGGTTGTTACTACTCCCCTCCCTTGTGGAGGGGTTGGGGGTGGGTCCGGTAACCTTCAAAATGGTATATGAAACAAGCCCCCCACCAACACCTGAAAGCCATTGTAGGCAGTTTACCCGAACTGCCCGGGTGCTATCAGTATCTCGATGAGAGTGGCACTATCATCTACGTTGGAAAGGCAAAGAACCTGAAACGTAGGGTTAGCAGCTACTTCAACCGAGAGCACGATAACTTCAAGACTAGTGTGCTTGTTTCCAAGATTCACGACATAAAATATATAGTAGTAAACACCGAAGAGGATGCCCTTCTGTTGGAGAACAACCTGATAAAGCAATGGAATCCTCGCTACAATATACTGCTGAAAGACGGTAAAACCTACCCAAGCATCTGCATCACCAACGAGTACCTGCCTCGCATTATCTACACAAGAAAGATAGACAAGCGCCTGGGCACCTTCTTTGGGCCTTACAGCCACATCCCTACCCTGCAGGCATTGCTTGAACTCATCAAGAACCTCTACCCCTTGCGCCGATGCAGAGAGAGCATTTCCGCTGAAAGCATCAGAAACGGGAAGCACAAACTTTGCCTTGAGTACCATATCAAGAATTGCAAGGGCCCATGTTGCGGGCTTCAAAGCAGGGAGGAATACCTTGCCTACATCAACGAGGCTCGGGAAATACTGAAGGGAAATACCGGTGAAATCGAGCGGCAGATGCTGGCCGAAATGCAATCCCTGGCCGAGGAAATGAGGTTTGAAGAGGCAGAAGCCATCAAGCGCAAATATGTCATTCTGGAGAACTACCGCAGCAAGAGCGAGGTGGTGAGCAGCACACTGCACAATATCGATGTTTTCAACATAGAAAACGACGAAAAGACGGCATACATCAACTATCTGCACGTTGTGAACGGCTGCATAAACCAGGCCTTCACCTTTGAATACACAAAGCGCCTAAACGAGAGTGCCGAGGAACTGCTCATCTCCGGTATCGGTGAAATGAGGGCAAGATACGGCAGCAAAAGTCGTGAAATCATCGTTCCGTTCCACGTGGAACTATCGTTGGGCAATGTGGAGTTTACCGTACCGCAAAGGGGCGACAAGAAGAAGTTGCTGGAACTCTCCCACCTGAATGCCATGCAATACAAGAAGGACCGATTAAACCAGGCGGATAAGTTGAATCCCGAGCAGAAACAGGTGCGTTGCCTGAAGGAACTGCAGGATGCCCTGGGGTTGGAAACCCTGCCCATGCACATAGAATGCTTTGACAACAGCAACATCAGCGGCGAGGATGCCGTGGCTGGCTGTGTGGTATTCAGTAAGGCAAAGCCATGCAAAAGCGACTACCGCAAGTACAATATAAAGACGGTACAAGGGCCTGATGACTACGCCTCCATGAAGGAGGTAGTACGTCGCCGTTACAGCCGCATGATGGAGGAGGAGACTCCCCTACCCGACCTTATCATTACCGACGGTGGAAAGGGGCAAATGGAGGTTGTCCGTGAGGTTGTAGAGGACGAACTGAACCTGAGCATACCCATAGCCGGTTTGGCAAAGGACGACAAGCACCGCACCAATGAACTGCTCTTTGGATTCCCGCAGAGGACCATCGGCTTGCGCCTGGACAGTGCCCTGTTCCGTTTCCTCACGCAGATACAGGACGAGGTGCACCGCTTTGCCATTACCTTCCATCGCGACAAGCGAAGCAAACGACAGATTGCCAGCGAGTTAGACAGCATCCCCGGCATAGGTCCCAAGACAAAGGAACTGCTACTCAAGCACTTCAAGAGCATGGCCAGGATACGCAAGAGCACTCTGCAGGACCTGATAGAATGTATAGGAGAAAGCAAAGGAAAGGCACTATATGAGAAACTAAAGCCCATTCCCGACACCTCAATAGAGGAAAGTTAGAATGAGCAAACAATAGATGCAATTTGCTGATATATATTGATAAAACGACTAAAAACTAAATATTAAATCAAACCTGCCATACTACTCCCCTCCCTTGTGGAGGGGTTGGGGGTGGGTCCCTTAAAACATTATGGAAGAAAACAAGTATGAACAGATGTTGGCCGAGTACGATACCAACATCAAGGACGAGGAGGTAAAGCGTGCCGTGGCACGTATCATCGAGGACAAGGTGGCAGAGAACGACACCCTGGAGGTGAAGAAGTTCCTGATGGGCAGTGTGGAACTTACCACCCTGAAGACCACCGATAGCGATGAAAGCGTGCTGAAATTTACCGAACGTGTGAACGAGTTCGAGGATGCATACCCCGACATGCCTCACGTTGCAACCATCTGCGTGTATCCCTGCTTTGCACAGATCGTGAGCCAAAGCCTGGAGGTAGAGGGCGTGGAAGTGGCTTGCGTAAGCGGTTCCTTTCCCAGTTCCCAGGCGCTCATAGAGGTGAAGGTGGCAGAGACAGCCCTGGCCATAAAGGACGGCGCCACAGAGATAGATATGGTGATGAGCGTGGGCAAGTTCTTGAGCGGCGATTACGAGACGGTGTGTGATGAAATCAGCGAATTGAAGGCCGTTTGTGGCGAAAAGAAGTTGAAGGTAATCCTGGAAACCGGCCTCCTGCCCTCTTGTGCCGACATCAAGACAGCCAGCCTTCTGGCCATGTATGCAGGTGCCGATTACATCAAGACAAGCACTGGCAAGGAGAACCCTGCCGCCACTCCCGAAGCCGCCTACGTGATGTGTCAGGCAATAAAGGAGTATTACGAAAAGACCGGCGTTCGCATCGGTTTCAAGCCTGCAGGTGGACTTAACACCGTTCACGATGCTCTTGTGTACTACACCATAGTAAAAGAGGTACTGGGCACAGAGTGGCTCACCAACCAGTACCTGCGCCTCGGCACCAGCCGCCTGGCCAATCTGCTCCTAAGCGAAGTCCTGGGCGAGGAGGTGAAGTTCTTCTAAGAGTGGGGACCCTCCCCCAACCCCTCCACAAGGGATGGGAGTAGTAACAATCAACTTGCGGCTTCATCGGCAGTACATCATACTCCCCTCCCCTGTGGCGAATGGAGCCCTTGGAGGAATGACATATGTCAATCTGTGCTCCATGAGGGGAGCAATCCCCATTGCGACGCGAGGACTGGGCAAGGGGGAGGGTCTTTTTCCCCTCTGACATTCGAAAATTCACGCCCCGATGGTTGTAAAAATGATTTTGACCGATTCTCACGAGGCAAGAAAACGCCCTTAATAGATGAATATCAGCCTATTAGTGGCGTTTTCTTTTGTGGGCAGACACGTGCCATATAGAATTGATAACGACAAAGATGGTCATCAGTTCTCCAAAAGAGTAAATTTTCGCTGCTCCCCTCTACTCCATCAACACTTCTCCTTCTATGTTGTATCAGAGTCTCGGCTCATAAGATAAGAGGTCGCCACAATTTTCGAGAACTTGTTGATAAATCTCCCGACACCTCTTCTCCGTCATCTTTATCTTCTTACCGACGAAAATAAAATCCTGTAAAGTCGGATTACCTGTTCCGTTTACCGAAGTTGCATGCTGGCCATTATAACCTTCAACACATAGAGTAAGGTCGTACGCAGGAGCCAATGACCAACGCCACCTACCCTTATCGTCTTTTTGCATCAAGTAGCTAAAGTTCTTGCAATGGTCATCCTTGTTATCTGTAAGATAATTAAAAACCATGCGTCTATACATCTCCTCAACATCAGAAGCGCTTTGCGTAATGTAGCCAGTAAGCGCCAACAGATTGGTATAATCAAGTACAGGATTGGACAAGGAGACGCAAAGCAATCCACCAGCCGTGGCCATGTGAATCCTCTCTCCGTAAAGACTCAGGTCAAACCGCTTGGTGGCAAAATACTTGCCATTTACAAGTTTGAAATCAGGAACATTTATACCACATCTGCGAGCCACTTCATTATATAGGAACTCCTGCTGTCCCATGCCCAAAGGGTCATATACATGACGAAACTTTACAAGCCAATGACCATCGTTGTCTGAAAATATAGCCTTGGGACGACAACCTCCACTGTTGCCACTGTTGTAGAGCAGAAGACCAACATCAGTATCCTGCTGTTCCTTCAAAATCTCCAGCGCTTTAGCTTGCAACACATCAAAATCGCATGTTTCACGTACCCCATTTATCATCCTTTGAGGCTCGTAAGTCAATGCTCCCATTCCCCCAGAGCCAACAATGCTAAGCCTGTCAAGAGCCGACAAATCTCTATCGTCAATACCCTCTTTCAGTAAAGCTTTATGAAGCAGGTAACGCCCATAGCCATCAGGCATGCTATCCTCAAAAATGCCAAAATTACCATAGAAAGGTTGTGGTTTCGCTATAAACAAACCTGGCCTTAGGGGCAACTCCAATGGGGATATGCTAAAACCTTCAGCAAGCCATGTCTTACTGTACTCAAACACGCACAACCTATTGTCGGGAGTAAGTGACATCATCCCCACCTCAATACCATGGTACCTTACTACAAGCCTATCTATCCCCTTCATGACCTATGTGCTTTCTTTTTACCTGCATTCTTACGTATTTCTGCAAGTTCCTCCATTGTTGAGTATTTGGGTTCAGCAAATACATCCTTTATCTCTGAGGCATACCCCATCACCACAGCTATAGCAATAAGATTTTTGAGTGAAATCAAGCCTGTACGCTCAAAGCGAACTATATTACTGACAGCCACTCCCGACCTTTGTGCTACATACTCACGCGTAAAATTCTTCTCAATCCTACGCGTCCTAAAGTCAGATGCCAGCTTCATTGCAACATCATCATTATTATCAAGCATGAGGTCATCCAAAACAGATAATATATTGTTCATATCAGTATCTTTTATATGGATAGTAATAATATCTTATCACATGCAAAGATAGGAATATTTGAACAAAAAGCAAAGAAATATAACAGGAATCATGTTAGGAAAGACAAAATAAATGGCAGACAAATCACGCCCATTAAGCTGTATCATTATAAACTTACTAAAAATATACAACGAAACATTTGGTGGTTTCATATGTAATTTCTAAATTTGCAAAGCTATAGGTGGGCAATAGCCAGACGTGGCATATCCCAACCAAGCACATATACATAAGAAAGCGTTACTGGCGCTTTGGTTTTGACGCAGTAAGAATCTCGCAAATTCATCAGTTTGTCAAAAACAAAGCAACGGGAACGCTCTACGGGATGTATTATATTCTTATATATACATCGGCGTGGGGCTTTCTGCGTTGCTCGTTTCGGGACAAATTGGGCAATGCGAGAGCCTTTACTGCACGAGACGAGCAATAGTATGGGCCCTGCGCTTTTTTTGTGTGTATATACAGAAGCATAAACATCCATCTGTTAATCTGGGGCCGATTAACAAACAATAAATAATTACTTATGAAAAAGTTTTTATTCGTTTTGGCAGCCATGTTTTGCGTAGCATCAGCTTCGGCTCAGACAAAGGTTTCGGGTATGATTGAGAACTCGAAGTGGGCTGTTGGTCTCCGTGCAGGTGGTGGCTTTGAGGCTGTAGCAGAGGGGTTCTATGCTAAGGACCGTCAGATTGAGGCTCGTTTGGGTTATGACTTGGCTAGTGGCTTCGGCTTGACAGCTCTTCACGTATGGAATCCTTGTGATTGGGATTGGACTCCAAAAGTATGCCGGTGGTTCCTCGATGCTGGTGTTGGTGCTTTTGTTAGCACTCCAAGCTTCAGCGATGTGTATGTTGGCATAGCTGGTACTGTTAAGTTCGGTGTTCGTTTCAAGAAGGTACCTGTACGTCTCTATGTCGACTACACTCCAAAGTTTGGTTTGTATGCAGGTGGTGGAACAACTGGTTTCTACGGAGGTTACAGCAACGCAGCTATTTCAGCAACATACTGCTTCTAATTCTTCATCCACATTAAACTAATAGAGTAGGAGGAAAACGATAGTTTTCCTCCTACTTTCGTTTCTGACGTATGTGTCGTTGATAGTGTGCTACAAGGAACTTTAATCCACATCAACCTATATTGCAATTAAGGCTATAGTAGTCTCCAGTCAGTCCTCATAGTATGAGGATTCAAATCCTCATAATAAGAGGACAGCAGTACCCATAGTAGGAGGACTCACTTGTCGATAGGAAGGTATGACACAAACATTCACGGGCACTTGCTTTGAAAGCAGATGCCCGTGAATAGTATTCCTTATTATACTTATTATAATAATAAACAGAAGCGAACGGAGAGGGGGAGGTTTCAGATTTAATCTGGCTTAGTCGTCTTGAATCCGTTTACATCGCTCTCTTCGCTACGTAATCAAGATAGTATTGCAAGGCTTGGACAATGGTGCTCTCCCCTACCTCATCCAGCAATCCGGTGGCCATGCCGGACATGTCGCCCATGGCACTTTCGGCATACACTACCCCACCCTCCTGACGGGTAAGGGCAACAAGATGGGCTATTTCCTCCTGCGATGCCTCACCGGCACGTACCTTCAGGGCAAGGGCATGAGCCTCGGGGTTCTTGTTGGCAACATAGATGACGGGCAGTGTGAGTTTGCCCTCCTTCATGTCGTTGCCAGCAGGCTTGCCCACATCGTGCTGGTCGTCGTAATCGAAGATGTCGTCCTTCAGCTGGAAACATATACCGAGAAGCATGCCTAAGCGCTTCATTGTATATATATAGCCGGGATGATCCGTAGCAAGCAAGGCACCCACCTCGGCACAGGCGGAGAAGAGCGAGGCGGTCTTCTTGCGCACCACCTCGTAGTATGCGCCCTCCCCTATTTCCTTGCTGTCCACGTTGGCCAACTGCAGAAGTTCGCCATCCGATAGCATGATACCCACGTTGGAAATAAGCGCCACTACCCTACTGTCGCCACATGCCACGGCATGCTCAATGGCCTTGCTGAGGAGGAAATCGCCCACAAGGACGGCTGCCTTGTTGTCCATAAGGCTGTTCACGCTCTTCTGGCCACGACGGCGGTCGCTCTCGTCAACAATATCGTCGTGCACCAGGGATGCCGTGTGCAGAAGTTCCATGGCAATGGCCGCATGGATTACCTGATCGCTGACCACATCCACACTGTTGTCGGCACCACGGGCTGCCAACATCACCAGTATGGGGCGCATCTGCTTGCCGGTACGGCGAGTAAGGTGATCCAATGCCATTCCAAGCAAAGGATTGTCGGACTTGAGCGACTCACGGAACATTTCATTGAAACGTGCCAGGTCGGCCTCAACGGGTTTTCTTATCTCTTTTAGTAAATCCACTGGACTTATAATCATGCGTTATCAAATGCAAATTTACAGAAAAAGGCGGAATATTATCACAATTTTCAGTATTTTTGTAGGCAAATAAGATAAATAGTTATGAAATTGTTCCTTTTGGATGCATATGCTCTAATCTACAGAGCCTACTATGCTTTCATCAAAAATCCACGATACAACTCCAAGGGCGAGAACACAAGTGCCATCCTGGGCTTTGTGAATACCCTGGAGGATGTGCTGCGCAACATGCGCCCCACACACCTGGGTGTGGCGTTTGACCCACATGGCGGCACCTTCCGCCACGAGGCCTTCCCCGAGTACAAGGCTCAGCGCGAGGAGACACCCGAGGCAATACGCTTTGCCGTGCCCAAGATAAAGGAGATACTGGAGGCTTACCACATTCCCGTGCTGGAGGTTCCTGGATACGAGGCCGACGATGTAATAGGAACATTGGCACATCAGGCTGACCTACAGGGCATTGAGACATACATGATGACGCCCGACAAGGACTACGGCCAGTTGGTAACGGAGCACGTGAGCATGTACCGTCCGCCCGTTGGCAAGAGCGAAGCACAGGTCTTGGGTCCTAAGGAGATATGCGAGAAGTGGGGCATAGAGTCGCCTCTGCAGGTGATAGACATCCTGGGCCTGATGGGCGACTCCAGCGACAACATACCCGGTTGCCCGGGGGTGGGAGAGAAGACCGCCTGCACCCTCGTTCAGCAATGGGGAAGCATAGAGAACCTGCTCGCCAATACCGACAAACTGAAGGGTGCCATACAGAAGAAGGTGGTGGAGAATGCCGACCTCATCCGACAAAGCCATTGGTTGGCAACCATAGTGAAGGACGCACCCATCATACTGGACATCAATGCATTGGAACTCAGCGAACCCGACCACCAGGCCCTGCGACACATCTACGAAGAACTGGAGTTCCGCCAACTGCTGAGGAAGAAGAAAGAGGTAAAGTCCGAGTACTCCGAGTATTCTGAATATTCCGAGTACTCCGAAAAAAACAAAAGCGGACAAAAGGCAAAACAGCAGCCAAACTCCTCAGATTTCCGTTCTCAGATTTCTGATTTTCGTTTCAAGGACGGCAGTATACAGGGCGACCTGTTTGGGGGCTTTGGCGAACCTGCCTCCTCACCGCAGGAGGAAACGACAGGGCAAGGCGAACCAGACCTTTTCAGCATGGCCGCGTCACCAGCGCCCGTGCACGAACCTCCATTCATCCTGGATGGCGACACCATCATAGGGCACGACCTGAAGGCACATTGGCAGGAACTTACCGAACAGTATCCCGAGGTGCAAACACTTGGTTTAGAGGCAAGTGGAGTGGGGGAGAAACACCTCTTTGATACCGCCATAGCGCACTACCTTCTGCATCCGGAAATGCGCCACGGACTTGAATACCTGAAGGAGGCGTACCGCAAGGCAACACTGAAGGAACTGAAGGAACTCTTCGAGAAGGAGTTGCACGAGACGGGACTTTGGGACATCTTCCTGGACATGGAAATGCCCCTGATGTGCGTACTTGCCAGGATGGAGAAGACGGGTGTGCGCATAGACGAACCAGGACTTGCAGAGACAAGCCGTCACTTCACACAGGAGATGACACTGCTGGAGGAGGAGATATACCAGTTGGCAGGGCAGAGGTTCAACATCGCCTCGCCTCGTCAGGTGGGAGAAATCCTCTTCGATGTACTGAAACTCGACTCCAAGGCAAAGAAGACAAAGACAGGACAATACGTCACTGGCGAGGAGGTGCTGGAGGGGCTCAGAAACAAGCACGACATAGTGGGCAAGATACTGGAGCACAGAGGGTTGAAGAAACTTCTGGGCACATACATAGATGCCCTGCCAAAACTGGTAAACGCCTCTACGGGGCACATACATACCACCTTCAACCAAACCGTAACGACCACCGGCCGACTCTCGTCCTCAAACCCCAACCTGCAGAACATCCCCGTGCGCGATGCCATGGGCAAGGAGGTGCGCAAGGCCTTCATCCCCGACGAGGGACAACTGTTCTTCTCTGCCGACTACAGCCAGATAGAACTCCGCATCATGGCACACCTCAGCAAGGACGAAAACCTGGTGCAGGCCTTCCTGTGCGGAGAGGACATACATGCCGCCACGGCAGCAAAGATTTTCCACAAGGACATAAGCGAAGTGACAAGCGATGAGCGCAGACGTGCAAAAACGGCCAATTTCGGCATCATCTATGGCATCAGTGCCTTTGGCTTGGCAGAGCGCCTCGGGTGCAGCAGAAGCGAAGCAAAGCAACTTATTGACGGATATTTCCAAACCTATCCCGGCGTGAAGGAATACATGGAGCGGAGCATTGCCATGGCACGCGAGAAGGGCTACACCGAAACCATCTTCCACCGCCGCTGCCCCCTGCCCGACATCAACAGCCACAATGCCGTAGTGCGCGGATATGCCGAGCGCAATGCCATCAACTCGCCCATACAGGGCAGTGCCGCCGACATCATGAAGATGGCCATGATACGAGTGGACAAGCGCATGCGAGAGGAAGGCCTCCAAAGCCGCATGATTCTTCAGGTGCACGACGAACTGAACTTCAGCGTCCTGCCCGAAGAGCGCGACCAGCTCCAGCGCCTCGTTATAGAGGAGATGCAAAGTGCCGCCTCGCTCTCCGTCCCCCTCATTGCCGATGCAGGCTGGGGCACCAACTGGCTGGAGGCACATTAAAGACCCTTCTGCGTTAAAGTATGCGAATTCCTTGCATCATAAAGCACTTATTCGTACCTTTGGACCTTGAAACAAGCATTTGAAATGAAAAAGATACCCTTTATACTACTGCTGGTGACAATGATGCTGAGTCTCACATCTTGGAAAAAGGAAAGCGCAAGCCTTCACCCCTCACCCCTCACCATTCACCCTTCACCGTTACCATCAGACACCACAAAAACCACGCCAGCAAAGCGGGACACTTCTGTGGCATATACCGACACATTGGAGGAAATGAGCGTCCAAGCCAAGAAAGGCCTGGCAGTAGAGGATGCAATAAAAAAATCCTTGAACAATGGTCTTACACAACCTCGCCAAAAGAGTGTTTCCGACATCATCGGTTCCAAAGCCACCGACTACATCATGCATCCCTTTGCATGGAAGGAACGCAAAAAGGACAAGAAACACAAAAAGGACAAAGAAGCCCTTGTAAAACTGGAGGCTGCCAAGACCTACGAAGATGAACTCGCCGAAGCCATCTATCGCCAATTGCGAGAGGACTCCATCGCTGCAGCAAAGAAGAAAGAGGCAGAGAGGAAGTAATATCCTGCAAGGATTTTCAAATATGTGTGAAGATTTAGAGAAGCAATACAACGCTCTTTTGCATGAATATCAGAAGTGCGTTGAGAAGAGGATGTCACCAGAAGACTATATTCAATATAATGAGATACTCTTTTCTGCACACAGCCTTGGCCCTTCAAAAGGGATTGACGCCAATGTTCGTTGCTGCCATTTTTCACGGGCACTTCATATATCTTCACCCCTTCAGAGATGGCAACGGACGCATGGCACGCCTGTTGTCCAACAAAATCCTTCTTCAGGCTGGACATCCCATCCTCATCATCACACGTGAATCCAAGGAAGAGTACATCCGTGCCCTAAAACTCTTCCACAACGACAGTGCCGAATACCTGGTGGCCTTCTTCTATCAATGCGCCATTAGGCGAATGCAGAAGGAAATAGAAGAAAAAAGGCAGAATACCATCAAGGGCATGAACTTCCTACTGTAACAAACAGCATTCAGAAACACCCCTTATCCTGATTGGGGATCATTTGTAAAACTTACCGCTACTGAGAGCAACACACTCCTCAGTAGCGGTAAGTTTATCCTCCGTATAACTGAGTGCTGAGATAGCGCTCTCCCGTGTCGGGCAATACGACAACGATGGTTTTGCCCTTGGCCTCCGGGGTAAGGGCAAAGGTTAGGGCAGCATGAACGGCAGCACCGGAAGAGATGCCCGTGATGAGGCCTTCGTGATGGGAAAGCAGGCGCCCCATTTGCATGGCTTCTTCTGTAGAAACCTGCATTATGCGGTCAACAACGTTGGAGTCATAGTTCTTGGGGATGAAGTTGGCACCTATGCCCTGTATGCCATGCGGAGAGGCCTTGCCTCCACTGAGCAAAGGGGATTCCTGGGGTTCTACGGCAATGGAGAGGAGTTGCGGGTTATGTGCCTTGAGACCTCGGGCAGTGCCGCAAAGGGTTCCGCCTGTACCAACGGTGGCAACGAGGACGTCCACCTGTCCGTCGGTATCGTCCCAAATCTCATGTGCTGTAGTAAGGACATGCGCTTCGGGATTGGCAGGATTTGAGAACTGGCCAAGGATGACAGAATTGGGCATACTGTCTCGCAAGCGCTCCGCCTCGGCAATGGCACCCGCCATTCCCTCGGCACCAGGGGTAAGTACAACCTGTGCACCGGCGGCACGAAGCAATTGCTGGCGCTCACGGCTCATGGTATCGGGCATGACGATGATAGCCTCATAACCACGCACACGACTTATCCATGCAAGCCCAACGCCTGTGTTTCCGCTTGTAGGTTCGATGATAGTACCACCGGGCTGAAGCACACCACGGCGCTCGGCATCAAGAATCATGTTCAATGCCACACGGTCCTTGACACTACCGCCAGGGTTGAAATATTCAAGTTTTGCAAGCACTCGGGTGCTCTCGTCTATGCCATAGTGGGCAGAGAGTCGTTGGAGGTGGAGCAGGGGAGTATGACCAACCAACTCGGTAAGGTCGTTATAGATTTTTGCCATAATGTATCATGGATATGATGAAACTATATAAACAATATGTATGCCAGAGAGGCAACACTGACTATTATCCACAGAAGTATGCCCATAAGCAAGGGACGAAAACCAACAGCCTTAAGAGTGGATGCGGAAAGCGAGGCACCGATAAAGAACATGGTGAGAGTAAGGCACTTGCGAGCAAGGGATGAAATAGCATTACCCACGGCAGGCATAGCATCAAGCACATAAGTATTCAGCACTATGGCAACAATGAACCATAGGATGAACCATGGTATGGCAATAGCCTTGCCTCGGGTCTTGAAGATGAAGGAGGTGACCAATGCCAGGGGAATTATCCACAAGGCTCGAGTCAATTTGATTGTGGTGGCCACCTGTAATGCTTCTTCTCCATAAGCCGCACCTGCTCCAACAACGGAACTGGTATCGTGAATGGCTATAGCTGCCCATGTGCCAAACTGTTGCTGGTCAAGACCAAGCCAACGACCTAACAAGGGGAATAGGAAAAGACCAAGAGCATTGAGTATGAAGACGGTGGCAAGGGCAACGGACATCTCTGATTCTTTTGCCTTTACAACAGGACCTACGGCGGCTATGGCACTGCCTCCGCAGATGGCTGTACCCGAACTGATAAGATATGAGGCCGTAGAGGGGATTCTGAGCAACAACACGCCTATGAGCATGCCAACAAGCATTGTGCCTGCCACAGATACGATGGTAAATGCCATACCCTGAGTTCCAGAGGCCAGCGAGGCATGGAGATTCATGCCAAACCCAAGACCAACAACGGAATATTGAAGCAGTTTCTTGGATGCCTTCTTATTGAAAGCAGGGAAAGGCTGTCCAAAAAACATGGCAAAAGCCAAACCCAGGAACAATACCACAGGCGGGGTGACCCAGGCAGAGAGGAAGTGAAGGTTAGGCACATAATCAGCCATGAGGCAGAATGCCAATACTGAAACTAATATTTTATAGGCTGTTGCACCATGTCCAATGTTGTTGGTTTTCATATCAGTCTGATCTTTTCTGCAAAATTACTACTCTGCAACCAAACTACCAAGAGAAACATTCAGAAATGACAAATATATCAGCAATTGAACAAGGTATCTTCGAGTGAAGAAATGCTAAAACCTGTATATGTTTGCTGAACAAATGTAACGATAGTATAATTAATGTGAACACACGGAATTATCTTGCAAATAAATGATTGCCTAATAGTGGAAACGACGTAAATTTGCATTGGATTCAAAGAGGAATCCATAACAAGAATAGCAAGAACTAAAAACAAGAGAAGATTATGGCAACCAAGTTTTATAAGTGTGCCCATTGCGGCAACGTTATCGTAAAGGTTGTTGACAGCAATGTCCCCGTGGTTTGTTGCGGGCAAAAGATGGAAGAACTGGTACCCAACACCGTGGATGCCAGTCAGGAGAAGCACGTTCCCGTGGTTACTCAACTGGAAGGTGGCAGACTCCGCATAGAGGTGGGTAGTGTGCTTCACCCCATGTCGCCCGAGCACCATATAGCCTTCATATACATAGAAACAGAGAACGGAGGTATTCTCGTTGACCTGAAAGACGAACCCGTAGCAGAGGTATGCACCTGCGGAGCAAGACCTGTGGCAGTGTACGAGTACTGCAACCTGCATGGACTTTGGAAGAAGGACATCGACATAGAGTGCTGCCCCAAGAAGGAGAAAGGTTCATACACAAGCCCCTTCTATCCCTGCGGTACCTGAGGCACGACTGTGTCTGCATGATACGATAATATGAGAGCGGAGGTTTGTGGTAGCATGTCCACAACCTCCGCTTTATTATGTACTTCCCTCACTTATTCGTAACATTGAGGTCTAATGACCTCCAAATTACTATCGTTCGAAAATAAAAATAAGGTTTATTTTGTATTTCACTCACTTATTCGTAACATTGAACTCCGTTCTAAGGTACTTGCGTTCGGAAAAATCAAATTTTATTTGCTTTTTCACTCACTTATTCGTACCTTTGCACCCGATTTCATGAACATGTGGATAGATTTGGGCTGCTTGCAACCACAGAAAAAAATGCTAAAAGAAAAGACCTGCTTGGCCAATGGCACACAGGACTTTCACGCATTCCGCCCTATTTCTTTCCCCATACATTACTAATTAATAACACAGATTTAATTATTAAAACTATGGGTTACCTATTTACTTCCGAATCCGTTTCCGAAGGCCATCCCGACAAGGTGGCAGACCAGATCAGCGATGCCGTACTGGACAAATTGCTTGCTTTCGACCCCGAGTCAAAGGTTGCATGCGAGACTCTCGTAACCACTGGTCAGGTGGTACTGGCTGGCGAAATCAAGACTCAGGCTTACGTTGACCTCCAGCGTATTGCACGTGAGGTTATCAACCGCATCGGCTACACCAAGAGCGAATACATGTTCGAGGGCAACTCCTGCGGTGTGTTCAGCGCCATTCACGAGCAGAGCAGCGACATAAACCGTGGTGTGGAGCGCGAGGAGCGCGAGAACCAGGGTGCCGGCGACCAGGGCATGATGTTCGGATATGCTACCAACGAGACAGAGAACTACATGCCTCTGAGCCTCGACCTGAGCCACCGTCTGCTGCGTGTTCTTGCAGACATCCGCCGCGAGGGCAAGGTGATGACCTACCTGCGCCCCGACTCAAAGAGCCAGGTTACCATCGAGTACAGCGACGAGAACATGCCCGTGCGCATAGACACTATCGTAGTGAGCACCCAGCACGATGAGTTTGCCAGCGACGAGGCCATGCAGCAGCAGATACGCCACGACGTCATTAACATCCTCATCCCTCGTGTCAAGGAAACCATCACCAGCGAGAAAATCCTGGCCCTTTTCAACGACGACATCACCTATCACGTAAACCCCACCGGCAAGTTCGTAATCGGCGGCCCTCATGGCGACACAGGTCTTACCGGCCGTAAGATCATCGTGGACACCTATGGCGGCAAGGGGGCACACGGCGGTGGCGCCTTCAGCGGCAAGGACCCCTCAAAGGTGGACCGCTCGGCTGCATACGCTGCTCGCCACATTGCCAAGAACATGGTAGCTGCCGGTGTGGCCGACGAGATGCTGGTACAGATTTCCTATGCCATCGGTGTGGCACAGCCAGTGAGCATCTGTGTGGACACCTACGGTCGTGCCAACGTACAGATGACTGACGGCGAAATTGCCGAGAAGATAAAGGACATCTTCGACCTGCGCCCCTACGCCATAGAGCAGCGTCTAAAATTGCGCAATCCCATCTACGAGGAGACAGCAGCCTACGGTCACATGGGTCGCGAGCCACGAATCGTTACCAAGACCTTCGACTCCAACTACAACTGCGGCAAGAAGACCGTGGAGGTGGAACTCTTCACATGGGAGAAACTTGACTACGTGGAAGAGATACGCAAGGCTTTCTCTCTGTAAACTCCCAGAAGGCAAGGCATGAAAAGTATTTGCATATATTGCGCCAGCAGCGACCAGATCCACGAAAAGTATTTCGAGGCAGCCAGGGAGCTGGGACGCCTGATGGGCGAGCAGGGCATGACACTGGTAAACGGAGCAGGCAACATGGGCCTAATGCGTGCCGGTGCCGATGCATGCATGGAGGCCGGAGGCAAGGCCGTGGGCATCATTCCCACCTTCATGATAGAGGAAAACTGGCACCATACGGGCATGACCGAACTCATAGAGACACCGGACATGCACACACGCCAGCAGAAGATGGCCGAACTTTCCGATGCAGGCATTGTCCTGGCAGGAGGTTTCGGCACACTGGCAGAGTTCAGCGAACTGGTAACGTGGAAACAGCTGGGCATACACCTGAAACCCATCATCCTGCTGAATACCGACGGTTACTATGACGAACTCATCGCCTTCCTGCAGAAGGGTATGGAGGAAAACTTCCTTCGCGACGAACACCTCAGGACCTTTGCCGTGGCTTCCACTCCGCAGGAGGCACTGGAACTGGCCATGAGCACACCCATGTGGGATGCCAACGTGCGCCGCTTTGCAAAACTCTGAATGATACAGCACAACGATACGACAACGGCCATAGCACAATACAAAACCAACGCTCATGCGCCCGAAGCCACAAACGCATCACCCAGTACCGGAAACGACACATCCGAGTACTGGGTGACTCGTGTCGTCAGGCAGATGAAGGGCTGCTCGCCAAGCAAAATAGATTCCGTAATCCAGGCCAACCTTCCACCGCGCAGGATTAGATGGAGCCAACGCCCCGACACGCTGGAGATCCCAGGACTGGAGGGCAGAGTGGCATACTCCATAGACAATCTGCCCAAGTGCTACGAACTCGGATACTTCCGTGGAGACACTTTGCTGCACCCGGAACTTAAAGTGAGGCAACGAGGCGTTCCTGCCGAATCCGTTCCATATCAAGTCAAAAACGACGACATACTGGGCAGCATAATTATCTTCTGCTTCGTGCTGACATCTGTGATACTGACCCAGACACGGCGCTTCATCGGTCACCAGGCACAAGAGTTCTTCTTCCCGCACAATGGCAAAGAAAACTCTGCGGACAACTCCGTAGAAATGGGTGGCATAACTTCTGTCTTCTTCAGTGTGCTCACAGCTATCATCGGCAGCCTGATATACTTCTACCATGCACAGAGCAGTTACAACCTGATGCTGTGCCCCTTTTCTGCATACTGGCTTCTGGTCATATACTTCGCCTGTTTCATGCTATTCCTTGTGGCGAAAATAATGCTATCCAGCTTTATAAACTGGATATTCTTTGATAAAACAAAAAGACAACAATGGAGACGAACACAGCATTTCCTGTTTCTGTGCGAAATACTGTTGCTTGTGCCTGCAACAATGGCAGGAATATATCTCAACATCCCTTCAGAAAGCCTGCTTCTAATGTCCGCCATTGTCGTAACTATCTTCAAATTAGGACTATTATTCAGCACTTATTCAATATTTCTGCCTCATTTTTATGGCATTCTGCATTTATTGTCGTACCTTTGTGCCCTTGAAATCGTGCCCCTTCTGTCCCTATGGGCAATACTGAGCGGGCTCACGGAAAGATTGACAATAACATTTTGACATAGAAAAATTATGATAAAGAAGATTCTGGTTTCACAACCCAAGCCTTCATCGGAGAAGTCTCCTTATTATGATATTATGCGCAAGCACAACGTGGAGGTAGTCTTCCGCCCTTTCATCAAGGTGGAAAGCCTTACCCCCCGCGAATTCCGTGCACAGCGCATAAATATCCTGGACCATACCGCCATCATCTTCACAAGTCGTCATGCCATTGACAACTTCTTTTCACTATGTCAGGAAATGCGTGTGGAAATACCGGAAAGCATCAAGTACTTCTGCATCACCGAGACCATCTCGCACTACATCCAGAAGTATGTCCAGTACCGCAAGCGCAAGGTCTTCTTCGGCGAAACCGGCAAGATTGCCGACCTCATGCCCTTGATTCTGAAGCACAAGAGCGAGAAATACTTTATTCCCCAAAGCGATGTCCACAGCAACGAACTCACAGACATGCTGGACGGCAAGGGAATATTCTACTCCAGCGGTGTGATGTACCGCACGGTAAGCAATGATTTCTCTGCCGAGGAAAGTTTCGACTACGACATGCTAGTCTTCTTCAGCCCCAGTGGCATACAGTCACTGATGAAGAACTTCCCCAACTACGAACAGGGCAATACCGTCATAGCCACCTTTGGTCCCGCCACGGCAAAGAGCGTGGAGGATGCTGGCCTGAGACTTGATCTTCAAGCTCCCACACCAGAGTTCCCCAGCATTACCGCAGCACTGGACGCATACCTAAAGCAGCATAATGGATAATGGCCTTGGCCTGAAGAAGGCAGAAAGACTTTGTAGCAAGAAGTCTATAGATGCCCTATTTGCCGGCTCAGACAGCAAGTCCCTGTCGGCTTATCCCATACGTGCAGTATACAAGAACACCGAGGAAGCGGGTATCCGCATCCTCGTTTCTGTTTCCAAGCGCCGCTTCCGTCATGCCGTAGACCGCAACAGGGTAAAACGCCAGTTGCGCGAGTCATACAGGCTGAACAAGCACGTAATGGATACCATAAAAGCACGGCCTCTGGGCATGGACATAGCCTTTATTTGGCTCACAGACAAGCACCAGCCTTCCAGCCTGGTAGCAAGAAAAATGATTGCCCTGCTGGAAAAGATAGTACAGGCAGAACAGATAACACCATGACCCAGATACTAAACTTCCTGAGCAAGCTGCTGATCCTTCCCATACGTTTCTACCAACTATGCATATCGCCGCTGACACCGCCATCGTGCAGATTCACACCCACATGCAGCCAATATGCCATAGAAGCACTGCGCAAGCACGGTCCTTTCAAGGGAATGTACCTTGCCATACGGCGCATACTCAGGTGCCATCCATGGGGAGGGCACGGATACGACCCCGTACCTTGAAAAGTGAAAGGTGAAAAGCGAAAAGTGAGAGGTGAAAACACCCAACAGTAGGGACGCTGCGTGCAGCGTCCGAGAACAAAGCACTGCACAGCTTCTGGGGGCGACAGGCGGAATTGTAACATCCACGCTAAAGCGCGACAACGAGATATAAATAAACAATAACAAAACATACACAAGAAATGGAATTCAACAAAATCACAGCCGCAGAGGCCGCCGCCCTCATAGAGAACGGTCAGACCATCGGTCTTAGTGGCTTCACCCCTGCTGGTACACCAAAGTGCACCCCTGCAGAAATAGCCAAGAAAGCAGAAGCCGAGCACGAAGCCGGCCGACCCTTCAAAATCAGCATCATCTCTGGTGCCAGCACCGGACAGAGTTGCGATGGCGCACTGGCAAATGCACAGGCCATAGACTTCCGCACGCCCTACACCACCAATGCCGACTTCCGCAAGCGTGTGAACATGAACGAGATCAACTACCACGACCTAAACCTGAGCAACCTGGCCACACAGATGCGCCAAGGCTATCTGGGCGAACTGGATTGGGGTATCATCGAGGCATGTGCCATTGAGAAGGTGGGTTCCAAGGCTCACATCTACCTGACCGCAGCAGGAGGCATCAGCCCCACCGTGTGCCGTCTGGCAAAGCGTGGCATCATCATAGAACTGAATGCCTTCCACTCTCCCCAAAGCAAGGGCATTCACGACGTGTACGAGATAGAGGACCATCCCTTCCGCACTCCCATCATGATTACCAAGGCTTCCGACCGCATCGGCAAGCCCTACATCGAGGTTGATGCCGACCGCATTGTGGGCGTAATAGAGTGCAACGTGCCCGACGAGGCTCGTGCCTTCAAGGATGCAGACCCTATCACCAACCAGATTGGCCAGAACGTGGCAGACTTCCTGTTGGACAACATGCGCAAGGGCCTAATCCCCAAGACCTTCCTGAACCTGCAAAGCGGTGTGGGCAGCGGTGCCAATGCCGTGCTTGGCGCTCTGGGACAATGCCCCGAGGTGCCCAACTTCAACATCTACACCGAGGTGCTTCAGGATGCCCCCGTACAGCTCATGCGCGATGGCCGTGTGCTCAGTGCCAGCTCTTGCTCGCTCACCGTTACCAACGAGTGTCTTGAAGGCATCTACCGCGATATTGACTTCTTCAAGGACAAGTTGGTTCTTCGTCCCTCGGAGATAAGCAACTGCCCCGAGGTTATCGCACGCATCGGTGTCTGCTCGCTGAATACCGCCATCGAGTGCGACATCTATGGCCATGTGAACAGCACAAAGATCTGCGGTACAAAAATGATGAATGGTTTGGGAGGTAGTGCCGACTTTACTAACAATGCTTATCTGAGCATCTTCACCTGCGGTTCAACACAGAAGGGCGGTGCCATCAGCAGCATCGTACCCTTTGCCAGCCACATCGACCATACCAACCACTTCATTGATGCGGTTATCACCGAGTATGGCGTGGCAGACCTGCGCCGCAAGAGCGACATGCAGAAGGCCCAGGAACTTATCAAGGTGGCTCATCCCGACTATCGTCCCTTGTTGCAGGATTACCTCCGTTTTGCCCAAAAGGGCGGTGGCCACACCCAGCACTGCCTCTCTGCCGCATTTGCCATGCACGACACATTCCTCCGCACAGGCGACATGCGCAACACCAATCTGGCAGAATATATCAAGTAAGCATTGGGGGGGCACACAGGCATCATTGCCAACTCCCATCATATACAAAGCGCCCGGCACTATCGTATGTCGGGCGCTTGTCTTTAAAACGGCCTTTTGTCAAAAATATCAAGGTTGTGGGGCAGGCGGAATACACCAGTACATGAACAGGCCTGCCACAAGAAGAACAACGATGGCCATGGCCATGATGCCAAACATGAATGATTGGTTGGATTTGCGAATGTTGTGCCTCATATATTATTGTTTTGGGGTTAGAATATGGTGGTATCTCTCGGGAGAGAGTATCAGTTCTACTGCATTGCGATATAGCTTGTCATTTTGCATGACGTGACGTATGACTCCCTGCTGATGATAGTATCGTGAAATGATTTCGCTTTCGAGTATGGGTATTATATGCTGGCGCATGTTATGAAGGTCACGGGCAAGGTTGGGTGCAAACTTGGCTTCCAGTGCTTTCATCTCCTGCTCTGCATCCTGGAGATAACCTTCCATGGCAGCCACTCGGCGTAAGAGATTCATTGCCTCGTCGGAACGTCGGTTGTATGTGAACTTGGACTCCACCACACGGGCACAGAACTTGCTGTAAAGACTATCATCCACATGGAATTGTCCGGGTGGCAGTATTTCGGAATGCTGCGATACGAATTCAGTGACCCAGTCAAATAGTATGTCGCTCTGCGCCAGGTCATAGACCATAGTGGGAATGGTGTCGTTCACTATCAGGCTGTCTGGCTCTATGCCTCCACCATCGGTAACCTTGCGGCCGGCCTGAGTGTAGAATGTATGTCTGAGGGAATCGGGTATAATCTTGGTACTTCCATCGTGATTGTAGCTATGTGCCTGTATGCAACGGCCAGAGGGGATGTAGTATCTGCCGGTGGTAATCTTCAGTTCGCCACGGAAGGGTACATCACGGATGGCCTGTACCAGTCCCTTGCCATAAGTGCGTGTGCCAAGTATGACAGCACGGTCCAAATCCTGTAAGGCTCCGCTTACTATTTCGGACGAGGAGGCAGACATGCCATTTACCAGTACTACCAATGGCATGTCGGGTGCAATAGGGTCGGTGGTAGTAGAATATTCGTGATTCATGGATACCTGCTTGCCCTTGGTGTAGAGTACCTTTACCCCCTTGGGCAGGAACAGGTTGGTTATGTCTACAGCCTCGTTTATGGCACCACCCACATTGTCGCGGATGTCCAGGACAAGGCCTTTTGCTCCCTGCGACATGAGTTGCAAAAGGGCATGGCGCACCTCGCGGGCACAACCGGATGTAAAACTGTTCAGATTGATGTAGCCGATACCATCGTCTATAATACCATAATAAGGTATGGCTGGCAATTGTATGGTACGGCGAGTGATGTGCACGGTACGTGGTGTCTCTTCGCCAGGACGCTGGAAACGGAGTTCCAGGGTGGTACCCGCTTCGCCTCGGAGCATGTTGGTTACTTTAGCAGGCATAAGCCCCTTGATGTCCTTACCATCAACTGTCAAGATAATATCACCTGACTTTAGGCCTGCATCTGAACTGGGTGTGTTTATATAAGGCTCGTCTATGACTACACGGTCGTGCCCAGAGTGAAAACGTATTATGCTGCCTATGCCGGCATATTTTCCAGTAGCCATCTGGCGCAGGTCGTCGTCGTCGGCAGGGTAGTATGCAGTGTATGGATCTACGCGCATGAGCATGCCGTCTATGGCCCATCGTATAACGGTGTCGGCGGCAAGGGTATCTACATAATAGAGATCAAGTGTCTTGTATATCTCGTTGAATATTTCTAAGTTACGTGATACCTTAGAGTTGTGGTTCTCCACCACCTGAGCTTTAAGCGGCATGACAGAGGACGCCAAAAGCATGAGTAGGGAAAGAAGCAGGGAGAGAGTATTCTTGTTCATAGTGCAAGGAGGTGTACTGCAGGTGTTATCTGCAATCTATGCTCGTCTTGATTCTGTTCCAGGCAGCAGGCGACAGTTCGCTGCCTACCACCTGAACAGCCTCGGTGGCAAGTATGGTGCCGGTGAGTAAACATTTTTTTAGTCGGTGACCACGTGTGAGGGCATGCAGGAAGCCAGCGGCAAAGTAGTCGCCTGCGGCAGTTGTGTCCACCACGTTCTCCACATGTGCAGCATCACATTTGTATATACGTCCGCCCTCCATCATAGCCAAGGAGCCATGTTCGCCAAGTTTCACAACTGCTATGTCGCACAAGTGTGCAATGTGGCGTAGCTGCTCCTGGGCATCAAAACTGCCGGTGAAGGCACGAGCTTCGCCTTCGTTGGCAAAAACAATGTCTATGTAGTCGGAGATAAGATGATGGAAGTAGGTACGGTTCTTGCTTACCACATTGAAACTGGACAAATCCAAACTGATGATAAGTCCAGCCTGTTTGGCCTTCTGGCAGATACTCTCGATTAGTTCCTGATTCTGCACCAGATAACCCTCGATATGAAGCAGGTCATAGCCATGGAACATATCTTGGGTAATATCATCAGGACCCATATAGTATGCTGCACCCAACATGGTGCCGAAGGTGCGGTTTCCGCCAGGAGTGATGAATGTGTGTGCCACACCGGTCATTTCATTTCCGCGGATCAATTGTGTGTGCACACCGGCATCTGATAGTTTCTGTTCGAAGAAACTGCCCATACCATCGTTGCCGACTCGGCCAATGTAACCAGGTTCGTTGCCAAGCCTAGCCAATGCCACCATAGTGTTTCCTATGCTGCCACCACTGGCCATTCGCTTTTCTATGTCGCTGGTCAAATTCTCGATCTCATGCTCCCAACGCTCGTTTATGAGCGTCATGGCATCCTTCTTCAAATGTATTTCACTGAGCAGATGTTCGTCGTCCAAACGATAGAGCACATCCACCAAAGCGTTGCCTATTCCTAATATTTTCATGGTCTTTGCTTATTTTTTTTTGCAAATATATTGTTTATTTCCGAAAAAACCTATATCTTTGCACCGCAATTGAGAAAAAACTCTCAAAAACTTGCTTCAGTAGCTCAGTTGGTTAGAGCACATGACTGTTAATCATGGGGTCGTTGGTTCAAGCCCATCCTGAAGCGCAAACTAATAGCCTGTCGGTAACGGCGGGCTATATTTGTAAAATACGCGCGCACGCCATACATACACGATTAAAGAGGAGTGAGTGCAAGCGAAAACAGATACAGAAAGATGGTAAAGAAAGTAGAGGACATAATAAGCAGCTTCCGTTCCATCCTGTTCCCGAAGTTCTACGGAGATGGGGTGAGCGAGGAATTGCTCTATGCCCAAATGTGCGCCATAATGCCCAGGGAGAAGGCTGCACAGATGACGGAATACCTGCCAGAACTGAAACGTCAGCTGGACATGGATGTGGAGGCTGCCTACAACGGTGACCCCGCAGCAGAGTCCTACGACGAGATAATTTGCTGTTATCCAGTAATCAAGGCTATGATAAACTATCGCATAGCACACAGGATGTTGGAACTGGGAATAAGCCTCATCCCACGTATAATTACGGAGAAGGCACATTCGGAGACTGGTATAGATATACACCCGGCAGCCACCATAGGACACCACTTTACCATAGACCACGGTACGGGTGTGGTAATAGGCGCTACCTGCATCATAGGCAATAACGTGAAACTGTACCAGGGTGTAACCCTCGGAGCAAAGAGTTTCCCCCTGGACGAGAACGGTCATCCCATCAAGGGCATTCCGCGCCACCCCATTCTGGAGGACGATGTGATAATATACAGCAACTCCACGGTACTTGGGCGTATAACAATAGGCCGTGGAACGGTAATCGGGGGTAACTTGTGGGTAACAGAGGGGACCCAACCCGGGGAAAAACTGATGCAGGGAAAGAAAATCAAGAATTAGTAATATAACAGATACAATAGATGGAATTCGAACTAATTGCCAAGACCTTCCAAGGCTTGGAGACAGTGCTGGCATCTGAACTGATTGACCTCGGTGCCAACAACATTCAGATAGGACGCCGCATGGTGTCCTTTACGGGTAATAAGGAGATGATGTATCGTGCCAATTTCCAGTTGCGCACAGCCATACGAATACTGAAGCCCATAAGCCATTTCAAGGCAAAGACTGCAGATGAGGTGTACGATGCAGTAAAGCAGATTGACTGGACGCAGTACCTGAGCAATGACACAACCTTTGCTGTGGACAGCGTGGTGTTCAGCAACGAATTCAAGCATTCCAAGTTTGTGGCATACAAGGTGAAGGATGCCATCGTGGACCAATTCCGTGAAAAAACAGGCAACCGCCCTAATATCCGCATAGTGAATCCAGATATCCAGCTGCACATCCATGTGGCAGAATACGACTGCACCCTGGCACTGGACAGTTCGGGCGAAAGTCTGCATCGTCGCGGCTACCGCCAGGAGGCAGTGGAGGCTCCGTTGAACGAAGTTCTGGCAGCAGGTATAATCCTGCAGACAGGCTGGAGAGGCGAGTGCGACCTTATTGACCCAATGTGCGGTAGCGGCACTTTTGCCGTGGAGGCAGCGCTCATAGCACGTGGCATTGCCCCCGGAGTGTTCCGTAAGGAGTATGCCTTTGAGAAGTGGCCCGACTTCGATAGCGAACTCTTTGAGCGCATATACGAGGACGATAGCAGAGAGAGGGAGTTTGAGCACCATATCTATGGATACGACAACAACCGCCAGGCGGTGGAGATAGCCACTCGCAACGTGAAGGCTGCTGGTCTTAGCAAGGAGGTGACCATTACTTTGCAGGATTTCAAGGACTTTACCCAACCTAAGGAGAAGAGTATCATAATCACCAACCCGCCATACGGCGAGCGAATCTCTGCTCCCGATCTGCTGGGATTGTACAAGATGATTGGCGAGAGGTTCAAGCATCAGTTTGTAGGCGGCGATGCATGGGTATTGAGCTACAGAGAAGAGTGCTTTGAGGCCATAGGTCTGAAACCCTCGCTGAGAACACCTCTCTACAACGGTTCCTTGGAGTGTGAACTGCGCAAATACCAGATTTTCGACGGCAAGTTCAACGACATGCGTGCCGGTGGCGGTGACATAAAGACAGCACAGGAACGCCGACTGATGGCCGACCAGAAACGATTCAAGCAGAAGCGCGACTTCAAGACACGCTTGGGAGAACAGCCCGAGGAACGCGAACTCAAGGGCGACCGCAACTTTGGCAAGGGCAAGTATGCTCGCGAAGACAGAAAATTCAATCGCGAAGACAGAAAGTTCGGGCGTAAGGACAGCAACCGCAATGACGACAGGCCATTCCGTAGAGACAACGGGGAGCGTGAGTTCAAACGCAATGGAGAAGGACGCGACTTCAAACATGGCGGTGACAAGTTCGGCAAAAAGAATTTCGAGAGAAGAAACGACAAACCATTCAATAAATTCCGTAGAAACAATGAAGACTAATCCCGTAAAGTGGCTTTCACTGAAGGCTTTTTTATCATTGGCAATCAGTTTTATGTGTATGGCTCCTTTATCAGCACAGCAGAAGCAGTTCAGTTTGGATGAACTGTTGGGAGGTGGCGAAAGCTACTGGCGTCTGCGACCTGAGAACATTTATACCTCATGGTGGGGCAATATTGCCCTGAAGATTACTCCTGAGGCTGTGTACGACCTGAATACAGGCAAGGAAATAATTACTGTGGAGCAGGTGAACAAGTGTTTCAGCGAAAAGGTTGCATTCAGCGCACACAGCTTTACATTCCCCTTCCCTGACAAGCCCATAGTGATGTTTACCAAGGGGCAGCGACGCATAATGCTGGACTTCCATGCATGGCGTGTGCTTTATGATGTAACAATGCCCAAAGGGGCAGTAACACGCGATTTCAACCTGAAGTCATGTCAGACAGCATATACCATTAGTGGCAACCTTTATGTGATTACAGACAAGGGTGATAACATTGCCATCAGTAAGGACGGCAGCACCGATGGCAGCGACAACATCGTCTACGGTCAGAGCGTACACCGCGATGAATTTGGTATCAGCGGCGGAACCTTCTGGTCTCCCGACGGCAAGACCCTGGCATATTATCGTATGGACCAGAGCATGGTGCCAAGCTATCCTCAGGTGGACATCAAGTCCCAAGGTCCTGCTGATGGCGAGAGTCGTATGGCAGAGACATATTCTTGCCACTATCCCATGGCAGGAGAGAAGAGCCATGTGGTGAAAGTGGGCGTGTTCAACACCGAAACCAAGCAGAATGTGTGGTTGAATCTTGTTGGAGAACAAGACGACTATCACACCAACATCTCATGGGCTCCCGATAGCAAAAGCATCTATGTGTTTGAACTGAACCGCGACCAGAACCACATGCGTCTGGTACAGTACGATGCAGCAACAGGTGCTGTGATGCGCACTGTTCTGGAGGAGAAGCACGACAAGTACGTGGAACCCATGCATCCTCTGGCATTCCTGCCCTGGGATGACAGCAAGGCTATTATGCAGAGCCAGCGCGATGGTTACAACCATCTCTATGTTCTGGACCTCAAGACCTGTGAGTTGAAACAGGTTACCAGCGGCAGATGGGTAGTGCAGGATTTCGTTGGCTTCAATACAATAGCACGTCGTCTTATCTTCCGTAGCAATGAGGCCGACCCACGCACATCATGCCTCTACAGTGTTAAGGTTTCCGGAGGCAAGCGTACTCCCCTTGGGACACAGGAGGGTGTATGTTATCAGGCACAGTTGAGCAATAACGGTGCTTTCGTTATATCAGGTTATACAGCACCCGATGTGCCTCGTAGTATAAACCTGCTTTCCACTACAACAGGAAAGGGTACAAACATCCTGACAGCCAAGGATACATGGAAGGAGCAGGGCTACAGCATTCCCACTTTCAAGAGCGGAAGCATCAAGGCAGCTGATGGCGTTACAGACCTTTATTATCGTATGGTTCTGCCTGTCGACTTTGACGAGAAGAAGCAATATCCCACTGTTGTATATGTGTACGGTGGTCCTCATGCTCACCTTGTAGATGCTTCATGGCACTGGTCAAGCCGTGGCTGGGAAACATACATGGCACAGAAGGGATATATCATGTTTATCTTGGACGGACGTGGCAGCGAATGGCGCGGCCGCGAGTTTGAGCAGGCTACCTTCCGCCAGTTGGGAACTGTGGAGTGCCAGGACCAGTACAAGGGTGTGGAGTTCCTGATGTCTCTGCCCTATGTGGACAAGAACCGTATGGGTGTGCACGGATGGAGTTTCGGCGGCTTTATGACCACCAACCTTATGCTTACCTTCCCTGAGGTGTTCAAGGTAGGTGTGGCAGGCGGTCCCGTAATAGACTGGAACTACTATGAGGTGATGTATGGCGAACGCTATATGGACACTCCCCAGCAGAACCCCGAGGGCTACAAGAACAGCAACCTGCGTCTGCGTGCAGGCAACCTGAAGGGCCGTCTGCAGCTTATCATCGGCTACAACGACCCTGTCTGTGTTCCTCAGCACACACTCAGTTTCATCCGTGCATGTATTGATGCCGGCACACAGTGCGACTACTTCCTCTATCCCGGTGGCGAGCACAACATGTACGGCAAGGATGCCGTGCACCTGCACGAGAGAATTACAAGATACTTTGACGATTATTTGAAATAAACACTACATATGGAAAGAATACTTCTGCTCGGCTCCGGTGGCCGTGAACACGCTTTGGCTTGGAAGATAGCCCAAAGCCCCAAGTTGGAAAAACTATTCATCGCTCCTGGCAATGCCGGTACAGCACTGGTTGGCGAGAATGTGGCCATGAAGGCTGACGACTTTGATGCCATAAAGACTTTTGTTCTTGCCAATGCCATTACCATGGTGGTTGTTGGGCCCGAGGACCCTCTGGTTAAAGGTATCTATGACTACTTCAAGGCCGATGCTGAACTGGCATCCATCCCAGTGGTAGGCCCTTCCAAGCAAGGTGCCGTTCTTGAGGGCAGCAAGGACTTTGCCAAGGGTTTCATGCAGCGCCATGGTATCCCCACTGCTGCATACCAGACCTTTACTGGTGAGATTCTGGAAGAAGGCAAGGCATTCCTGCGTACCCTTCAGGCTCCATACGTTTTGAAGGCCGACGGTCTTTGTGCCGGTAAGGGCGTTTTGATTCTTGAAACTCTGGAGCAGGCCGAGAAGGAACTGGAAGAGATGCTTGGCGGTATGTTTGGCGGTGCTTCCAGTCGTGTTGTCATTGAAGAATTCATGAGCGGTATAGAATGCTCAGTGTTCGTGCTGACTGATGGCAAGGACTATGTAATCCTGCCCGAAGCAAAGGACTATAAGCGCATCGGCGAGGGCGATACAGGCCTGAACACTGGTGGCATGGGTAGCGTTTCTCCTGTTCCCTTTGCCGATGAGGCTTGGATGAAGAAGGTGGAGGACCGCATAATCCGTCCCACGGTCAATGGCCTTGCTCAGGAAGGTATCGACTACAAAGGTTTCATCTTCTTCGGTCTTATCAACGTTGACGGTGAGCCCAAGGTGATAGAATACAATGTCCGCATGGGCGACCCCGAAACAGAGACAGTAATGCTTCGCATAAAGAGCGACCTTGTGGACCTGTTGCAGGGCGTTGCCACCCAGACACTGGGGCAGAAGACCATAGAATTTGACCAGCGCAGTGCCGTTTGCGTAATGATGGTAAGCGGAGGCTACCCAGGTTCATACGAGAAGGGATTCCCCATCACGGGCATCAACGACGTGGAAGGCAGTATCGTATTCCACGCCGGCACGGACAACAAGGACGGTCAGGTTGTTACCAGCGGTGGTCGTGTCATAGCCGTAAGTTCCTATGGCACCACCAAGGCCGAGGCTCTGGCAAAGAGCATGCAGGAAGCCCAGAAGATACAGTTCGAAGGCAAGTACTACCGCAGGGATATCGGTCAGGATCTGTAAGGAGACAAGATGCGTAACAGTCGTTTCCAGAATCATGTAAGCGAGAGTTCCATCACCCTGCCATTGTGCATGGTGATTGGGACTCTCGTGTGGTTTTGGGATAAGAACAGTTGCATATTCAACTATAACTTTCCCGACTTAGCGGGTTTGGTTCTTGCCATGCTTACAACCTATGTTGTATTGGAGACTGCCAATGTTTTCGCACTTCTGCGAATTAGGTCCAGGATGATTACAACGGTGGCAGTTGTGGGAATAACTTTGTTGAACTTCACGCATACCTTTTCATGGGGTTGGGTGGCTGCCTTGGCTTTGGCAGGGAGTCATTATATTATGTTCCTGACATATCAGCAACATCAGCCAATAGCGCATATATTCCACACGTTTGTTCTCCTTGGCATAGGCTCGTTGATTATACCGCAGCTATTGGTTCTTGTACCTCTGTATTACTGGTATTTGCTGGTATTCATGCGTGCACTGACGTGGCGAGGATTTTGGGCTGGTATAGTTGGCCTGACCCTTCCAATATGCTTTGTTCTTGCATTCTGCATATTGCGTAACGACTTTTCCCTTATATGGAACAGGATAGATATACTGTTGACAACCAAACTCTTTGCAACTGCCGACTATAGTTGGTTGCTCTCATACAGGAATCCCGAGACACTTGTCTTTGTGTTCCTATCCATATTGTCGTTTATTGGCATAATACATTATCTTCGTAACTATTACAACGACAATATACGAACCAGAATGTACCTATACATCTATGCCATGCAAACTATTGGATGCTGGTTGATGATAGTATGTTCTCCATACATGTACCATCAGCTTGCCCCAATTCTCATGATTAGTTCAAGCACAATGATAGCACATTTCTTTGCCCTCACAGGTTCTGTCATTAGTAATATCTTCTTTATCCTTTCGGTAATAACAACAATCCTATTATTGACACTTAACATAGGCGTATGGAGTTTCTGATACAATTGTTGGAGGAATATGGCTATTGGGGCATGACAGTGGCTGCTTTTCTGGCAGGCAGCGTCTTCCCGTTTAGCAGCGAAGCCGTTATGGTGAGCCTGCAATTGGCAGGTTTGGAGCCATGGCCGTTATTCCTGAGTGCCACTATTGGCAATGTGGCAGGTTCCATGTTTAACTATTGGATAGGAACATTCGGTCGTTTGGAATGGATAGAGAAGTATCTGCATATAAAACGCGAGAAGGTAGAGAAGACCAGGCTTTGGCTTGACGGAAGAGGAGCGTGGGTTGGAAGCCTTTGTTTCCTTCCTATTCTGGGTAGTGTCCTCAGTGTGACACTTGGGTACATGAGAGCCAACCCTTACGTTACACTCGTTGCCATATTCGTAGGCAAGGCAGTAAGATACAGCCTCCTGATAATAACGACATATTACTTAAACAACTAAACAAACACAATAATGAAACAGTTCAAACTGATTGACACCCTCATGGGGTGGATTGCCTTTGCCATAGCGGCCTTCGTGTATTGTAGCACGATAGAGCCAACGGCAAGCTTCTGGGACTGTCCAGAATTCATCACAACTGCATTCAAGTTGGAAGTAGGACACCCGCCTGGCGCACCTTTCTTCATGCTCACGGGCAACATTTTCTCTCAGTTTACCGACGACCCCACAAAGGTGGCCATGATGGTAAACATTATGAGTGCCTTGTTGTCTGCCGCATGTATAATGTTCCTGTTCTGGAGCATTAGCCATCTGGTACGCAAGCTTGTTGGTGAAAACGGACAGATAAAGACCTGGGGACAGGGGCTGACCGTTGAGTTGGCTGCCATGACAGGTGCTTTGGCATACACTTTCTCCGACACATTCTGGTATTCTGCCGTAGAGGGCGAGGTTTATGCCTACTCCAGCCTCTTCACCGCCGTTGTATTCTGGCTTATCCTCAAGTGGGAGGACAATGCCGACAAGCCTGGTGCCGACCGCTGGTTAATTCTCATTGCCTATCTTACCGGTCTCAGTATTGGCGTACACCTGCTGAACCTGCTCTGTCTGCCTGCACTTGTGCTGGTATGGTACTTCAAGAGACACACCAATCCCAATGTCAAGGGCAGCCTTATGGCTCTGCTGGGCAGTTTCGTACTCGTAGCCATTGTGCTGTATGGCATCGTTCCCGGTATCGTAAAAGTGGGCGGCTGGTTCGAGTTGTTGTTTGTAAACCAACTTAGCATGCCCTTCAATACAGGCCTTGTTATCTACATCTTCATCCTCATTGCCACAGTGCTTTGGGCCATCCGAGAATCCACCACACAGAAGAGTCGTATCCGCATGAACCTGTCCTTCATAGCCAGCATTGGCATGTTGGGTATCCCGTTCTACGGACACGGTATCAGCAGTATTGTGATGGGAGTGTTGGCAATGGTTGTCCTGTACTTCGTGCTGAACTATGCCAAGGATGGCATCCACTGGATTTCTGCCCGACTGATGAACACCACCCTGCTCTGTCTGCTGATGATTATGATTGGCTATTCTTCCTATGCAGTAATTGTTATCCGTTCCGAGGCCAATACTCCCATGGATCAGAACTCTCCCGAGGATGTCTTCACTTTGGGAAGTTATCTAGCTCGCGACCAATATGGCGACAGCCCCCTGCTCTATGGTCAGCCCTATTCTTCTCCAGTGAAGATGGAGGTAAAGGGACAGTATTATGTGCCTTCGTTTATAGAGGGTGCGCCACAGTACCAGCGTGTGGAAAAGAAAACGGAGGAAGAACCAGACCGTTATGAAATTATCGACCACAAGAAGAAGTATATCTATGCCTACAACATGCTCTTCCCGCGTATGCATTCCGAACGCCACAAGAGTAACTATGAGGAATGGATGGGAGGTATCAAAGGCAAGAACGTTACCATAGACTATCTTGGCGAGCGCAAGACCATAAAGGTACCCACCATGATGGAGAACCTCTACTTCTTCTGGTCCTATCAGGTGAACTTCATGTACTGGCGCTACTTCATGTGGAACTTTGCCGGTCGTCAGAATGACATACAGGGACATGGCGAACTGGAGCATGGCAACTGGATTACTGGCATACCATTCTTCGACAACCTTCGCCTTGGCGACCAGAGCAATTTGCCCACCGAACTTCGTGAGAACAAGGGACGCAACGTCTTCTACTGCCTGCCACTTCTGCTTGGCATCATCGGCTTGATATGGCAGGTGAACAAGCGCATCAGCACTAAGGACGGCATGGTGGACGAGGGCGTGAAGCAGTTCTGGGTTGTCTTCTTCCTGTTCTTCATGACAGGTTTGGCTATTGTTCTTTACCTGAACCAGACTCCTGTCCAGCCTCGCGAACGTGATTATGCCTATGCCGGTTCATTCTATGCCTTTGCCATCTGGATTGGCTTGGGTGTTGCTGCTATCAGCGATCTGCTCAATAAATATGTATTCAAAAAGAAGGAGGTTTATGGAGCCGTGCTGAGCGGTCTCTGTCTGTTTGTGCCCGTGCAAATGGCATCACAGACATGGGACGACCACGACCGTAGCGGACGATACACTTGTCGTGACTTTGGCCAGAACTACCTGATGAGCTTGGACGAGGGCAAGTCTCCCATCATCTTCACCAATGGCGACAACGACACTTTCCCATTGTGGTATTGCCAGGAGACAGAGGGTTTCCGCACCGATGCCCGCGTCTGCAACCTTTCTTACTTGCAGACCGACTGGTACATAGACCAGATGAAGCGTCCTGCCTACGACTCTCCTGCCGTGCCCATTTCATGGAAGCGCCTGCAGTATGTTACTGGCACACGCGAGGGTATCTCTGTGCGTCCCGGCGAATTGGAGCGTGCCATAGAGATACTGAAGGACGACCCTCAGGCCATGAAGGAATACTTGGGCGATAATCCCTACGAGTTGAGCAACATCATTGACAGGTGGATTCTGAACGACAACGAGGACCTGCAGTGCTTCCCCACCGACTCCGTAGTCATTACCATCGACAAGGATGCCGTGCGCCGTAGCGGCATGATGATTGCCGGCGATTCCATCCCCGACGTTATGCACATCAGCCTGAAAGGCAAGCGTGCCGTGTACAAGAGCGAGATGATGATATACGAGATGCTGTGCCGTACCAACTGGGAGCGCCCTCTTTACGTGGCATGCACCGTTGGTAGCGACAACTATGGTTCTCTGGGCAACAACTTCGTGCGTGAAGGCCTGGTGGACCGCATCACTCCCTTCAATACCAAGAAGTCTGGTATGACCATGGACACCGAGCGCATGTATGACAACATCATGAACAAGTTCCGCTTCGGTGGTCTGGACAACCCCAATATCTATCTGGACGAAACCGTCCTGCGCATGTGCTACACTCACCGTCGACTGATGTCTTCTCTGGCCATGCAGCTCATGCGTGAGAACAAGTTTGAAAAGGCTGAAAACATAGTTAGATATGCCGAAGAGGTGATCCCTGCACAAACAGTAAAGCATAACTACATGAGCGGAAGCCTGGATCTGGCAAGGGTTTGGCTGATGCTTGGCAACAAGCAGAAGGCCGAGGAAATTGTCATGAGCATTGCCGGCAATTCATGCGAATATCTGCAATGGTATGCAGGGCTTGCTCCGAAGATTCAGAATTCCTGTGCAAATGATATTCTATACAATGTGTACCAGCTCAATGCCTCGGTGGACATTCTGGCCGATGCCGAGTCAGAGAAGCACAAGGAAATGGACGATCTGCTCCGTATGTATCACATGATGTTCCAGGAATATCTCTACAGATGATTATCGAACAGCCACCACGTTTGCTCCGATGGCTGTTTCCACACGCCTTATGGAGAATGGACCAAAGTCAAAGGTCGGTATATCTGACCTTTGACGATGGACCTATTCCCGAGGCTACTCCATACGTCCTTGATGTCCTTGATTCCTTGGACATCAAGGCTACTTTTTTTATGGTTGGAGAAAATGCGCAACGTTATCCACATTTATTAGAAGAGGTACGCAGGCGCGGGCATCGCATAGGTAACCATACTCACAACCATATTGGCGGTTTCCGATGGTTCTCGTGGAAGTACCTGGGAAATGTACAGAAGGCCGAGGATATTCTGCAAACTGGAAAACTGTTCCGTCCTCCACGCGGTTGGATGAAGATTATGCAGTACCGTGTTCTCAGATACACGGGATGGCGTGTGGTAATGTGGGACGTGGTAACTCGCGACTATAGCAATATACTTACAGCCGATGATGTGCTGCAGAATGTAAAACGCTATACTCGCAATGGCAGCATCATAACCTTTCACGACAGCCTTAAAAGCATAGACAAGCTTCGCCAGATGCTGCCAGAAGCTCTTTCCTGGCTGAAGGAACAGGGATATGAATTCAAGGTGTTTGATTAACACCCCCGGGCACCACCCTAATACCTTATCTACAAAAGGTGCCAAAAATGTCCTCCCGACGACAAAGGTCTGCCCTCGGGAGGACCGAGGCGAGAGTTCCCGGTACTTTCGGTTCTGCCCTCGGGAGGACCAAATCAGGGGCTTGGGGCATTCCCTGTTTGTGCCATTGCAAAATGGCAAGGATATTGCTCCAGAGTATGCTTTCCTATATACATTTTGACACAAAGTTCCGCACTTTTGCTTTTAATAACTAAATAAGTTTGGCATTTCGCTTAGTTATTCGTACCTTTGTGTGTCAAAATGTAAAGAATACCATGGAAAAAATTGATTCTCTAGACAAGAAGATTCTTGAAATTATCTCAAACAACGCCCGCATACCATTCAAGGACGTAGCGGCAAAATGCGGTGTAAGCCGTGCTGCCATACATCAGCGCGTACAGAGACTTATAGACATGAACGTGATTGTTGGTAGCGGATACCACGTCAATCCTGGCAGTTTGGGTTATAATACCACTACATATATAGGTATAAAACTGGAAAAGGGCAGCATGTACAATGCCGTGGTACAGGATTTCACCAAGATACCTGAAATAGTGGAGTGCCACTATACAACTGGTCCTTACACCATGCTGGTCAAACTCTATGCCAAGGACAATGCACACCTGATGGAACTGCTCAACAATAAGGTTCAGCAGATAAGCGGTGTGGTGAGCACAGAAACACTTATTTCACTGACACAGAGCATAAAGAAGGAGTTGCCAATTGGTGCTCTTCAAAAGGAATCCAAACCTCAGATGGAGGAAGACTGGAAGAAGATCAAGGACTGAACACATATCTGTCCCTTTTCTATCTCTCTACTGCTTGCACTATCATCTTCACTCCATAACAACAATACACACAAGCAAATGAAGCCCCTTATAGGTATAACCGGCAATTTCGGAGACAAGGGCTGCGAACTGGCAAAAGGATACTATCAGAGTATCCTTGAGGCAGGAGGCAGTCCTGTTGTCATTCCTCCCTATGGCGATGCCATGGCCCTGTCGGCCTTGCTGGACACGCTGGATGGCATAGTGCTCAGCGGCGGGTCGGATATGAACCCCTTGCTTGTTGGAGAGGAACCCATACCGCAACTGCATGGCATAAACCCCGAGCGCGATGTGCCCGAACTGATGCTCATACGCATGGCATACGACAGGCAGATTCCCATCCTGGGCATTTGCCGTGGCATACAGATGCTGGCCTCTGCCCTGGGAGGAGGGATATATCAGGACCTTGGCGTACAGTACCAGGATGCACCGCTCATAAAGCACAGCCAGGACCTTGTGCGCGAACAGGCTTCGCACACGGTGTCCATAGAGAAAGAGAGCATGCTGGGAGGTATATTCAGGAACTCGGGTCTTGCAGAGAACAAGAATGGCGGATGGACATTGCCAGTCAACTCTTTCCACCATCAGGCTGTACGAAGCACAGGCAATCTCTTCCGTGTATCGGCTCGCTCATCGGATGGTGTAATAGAGGCTATGGAGAGCACCGAACACAAGAGCATCCTTGGCGTTCAATGGCATCCGGAATGTTTTATCCTGGCAGGCGACAGAAGCCAAATGCCCATCTTCAACTGGCTGGTGTCCGAGGCCGTAAACTTTGCCCAGGCAAAGAAGGTGCATAGTCGCATCCTCTCCCTGGATTCGCATTGCGACACGCCCATGAAGTTCGGCACCAGCGAGGGGAGGCTTGTAACCCTGCCACGCATGAAGGACGGGCATCTGGATGCTTCCATCATGGTGGCATATCTGCCACAGGGCGAACGCACGGATGAGGCTCATCTTGCCGCTACGGCCAAGGCAAACCGTATCATCACCCAGATAGAGGAGATGGCCTCGGCACATGGCACCGAGGCAGGGTTGGCATATACGCCCGACGACCTGTACCGCTTGAAGCAGGATGGCAAGAAGGCCATAATGATGGGCATAGAGAACGGTTATGCCATAGGGCACGACCTTTCGCTCGTGGAGCATTTCCGCAAGCGTGGCATCGTGTACATGACGCTTTGTCACAATGGAGACAATGACATCTGCGACTCTGCCCGGAAGAGCACACAGGAGCACGGAGGCGTAAGCCCCTTCGGTGCCGAGGTTATCTGCGAGATGAACCGCCTGGGCATGATGGTGGACCTCAGTCATGCTTCTGAAAAGACTTTCTATGACGCCTTGGACATTTCGCAGATACCCATAGTATGCAGCCATTCCAGTGGCCGTAGTTTGTGCGACCATCCCCGCAACCTCACTGACGAGCAGATGAAGCGCCTTGCCTCCAAGGGCGGCGTCATGCAGGTTACCTTCTACGAGGGTTTCCTTCGTCAGGACGGCAAGGCCTCTTTGTTGGATGCCATAGAGCACATAAACCATGCCGTGAACATCATGGGCATAGAGCATGTGGGCATAGGCACCGACTTCGATGGCGATGGCGGAGTGCCGGGCTTGGCACATGCAGGCGAACTGATAAACCTGACACGTGCCTTGCTTCGCGAACGGTATACCGAGGCCGATTTACGCCTGCTATGGGGAGAGAACTTCCTCAGGGTGATGCGCGAGGCACAGAACTTCAAAGCATAATGAAAGCGTTGCAAGGTCGAAAAGAAATACATTATGAAGGTATGAAACATACATTATATATATTATTGGTTATTGTGGCATCTGTGGTTGCCCTTTCCTGCACTGGCACAAAGAAGGACAAGAAGAACAATGTGCCTGCCAACAAGGCATGCCCCGAGTTCGTGGCAGACAGTGCTTTCCGTTACATAGAGGAGCAATGTGCCTTCGGTCCCCGTTTGCTTGGTACCAAGGAAGCCGACCTGTGTGCCGAATGGATAAAGGCGCAGTTCCAGAGCAAGGGATGCGTGGTAAGCGAGCAGAAGACCCAGGTAACCGTGTGGGACGGAACCTCCATGACATGCCGAAACATCATTGCCAGCACCAACACCCAGGCAAAATACAGAATACTGCTGTGCGCCCACTGGGACACACGTCCTTGGGCAGATAACGACCCCGATGAGGCCAACCACAGGAAACCTGTCCTTGGTGCCAACGACGGTGCCAGCGGCGTGGCGGTGATGATAGAGATAGCACGCCTCATCCAGCAGCAGCCTTTGAAGAATCTTGGTATCGATTTCGTTTGCTTCGATGCCGAGGATATGGGCACTCCCGAATGGGCAGAACCTTTGGAGAATGACCAGGACACATGGTGCCTGGGCAGCAAGGTGTGGGCAGAGCAGATGCGGCAGATAGGCTACAATCCCCGCTATGGCATCCTGCTGGACATGGTGGGAGGCCGTGGTGCCACCTTTGCCCGCGAACAGGTCAGCGTGTACTTTGCCAACCATGTCGTCAACAAGGTGTGGAAACTGGCATCCTCCCTTGGCTACGGACAGTTCTTCCCCCACACTGACGGAGGAAGCCTTGTGGACGACCACGTGAACGTGAATGCCATTGCCGGCATACCGTGCATAGACATTGTGCCCTATTTCAGCCATGGCCCCAGCAGTTTCGGGCCCACATGGCACACCGTGAACGACACACCCGAGAATATAGACAAGAACGTACTGAAGGCGGTGGGACAAACCGTATTGCAACTCCTTTACAACGAACAATAAGCATTATGACAATAAACGAGATACAAGACGAGATAATTGAAGAGTTCCAGGACTTTGACGACTGGATGGACCGTTATCAGTTGCTCATAGACATGGGCAGCGACCAGCCGGAACTCCCTGTGCAGTACAAAACCGAGCAGAACCTGATAGACGGTTGCCAGAGCCGTGTGTGGCTTCAGGCAGACCTTGTAGATGGCAAGGTGCAGTTCCAAGCCGAGAGCGATGCACTGATAGTGAAGGGCATTGTGGCCCTGCTGCTTCGTGTGTTCAACAACCAGAGCCCTAAGGACATATTGGATGCTGATCTTTATTTCATTGAGCATATAGGATTGCGTGAGCATCTCTCGCCCACACGCTCCAACGGTCTTCTGGCCATGCTCAAGCAGATGAAGATGTATGCCTTGGTGTTCAGCCAGAGGCAAGGATAAAGACTCACTAAACATTATAGTTTTCATTGTATGGGACAATACTGGACAAGAAAGGGAGACCAGGAGGACAAGGACGAGCGTACCGTGTGTCCCTGGACGGAGCATGTTGGTAATGGTGACCGGCGCTATCCCGACCCCAATCAGGACAAGGAGGAATAACCCCCCAAAAGGACTCCTTCAATTATTATAAGATATATGAAGATAGGAAACATCGACCTTGGGCACGAGCCAATATTCCTGGCTCCTATGGAGGACGTCACGGACATAGGTTTCCGTCTGTTGTGCAAGCAGATGGGTGCTGCTATGGTGTATTCCGAGTTTGTCAGTTCGGATGCCCTTATACGCATGGTCAACAAGAGCCTTGCCAAATTGCAGGTGTGCGAGGACGAGCGCCCCGTGGCCATACAGATTTACGGCAAGGATGTTGACGCCATGCGCGAGGCAGCCAGGATTGTTGTTGACCAGGCACATCCAGATGTGCTTGACCTCAACTTCGGTTGCCCTGTGCGCAAGGTGGCAGGAAAGGGTGCAGGCAGCGGAATGTTGCAGAATGTACCTTTGCTCTTGGATATAACCAAGGCTGTTGTTGATGCTGTACCTGATACGCCGGTTACAGTAAAGACCCGACTGGGATGGGACACTCCGGGACTTTACCTTCCAGATGGCACACCCTTCATCGTAGACCTTGCAGAGCGTTTGCAGGATGTAGGTATACAGGCTCTCACTATACATGGACGTACACGTGCACAAATGTATCAGGGTGAGGCCGACTGGACTCTGATAGGGGAGGTAAAAAACAACCCTCGTATGCATATCCCCATAATAGGAAATGGTGATATCAGCACCAAGGAGCGTGTGCGCGAGTGCTTTGACCGCTACGGTGTGGATGCTGTAATGGTAGGGCGTGCCACATTCGGACGGCCATGGATATTTCGTGAACTGCAGGGCGGTACACTCTCCCTGGACGAGAAGATAGACATACTAAAGCAACAGGTAATCACATCGGTTGAAAGGATAGACGAGTACCGTGGTATCCTGCATGTAAGAAGGCATCTGGCTGCATCACCCATATTCAAGGGTATTCCCAATTTCCGTGAGACGCGCATAAAGATGCTCCGTGCCGAGACGGTAGAGGAACTCTTCCAGATAATAGAGGAAATCAGGGCAATGTTCTGAGGGAGGACCCCTCCCCAGCCCTCCCCTGTATGGGAGGGAGTAGTTACAACTGGGGAATGAAAACGGAAAGGTAATAGCATAACAAACACCTAACAGTAGGGACGCTGCGTGCAGCGTCCGAAGAACTCCACGAAACGCAAGAAAACACTCAGCCAACCATTGGCGGACGCTGCACGCAGCGTCCCTACCTTTCCATCAGTTTTCCGTTAACCGCTCATCCGCTCATCGCTCACCGCTCACCGTTTAACTCACATTTCCGTAAAAAAAATGACACGTAAAGATTTTGAAATAATGGCTCCCGTAGGCTCAAGAGAGTCTTTTGCCGCAGCATTGCGTGCCGGGGCAGACAGTATATATTTCGGTATAGAGAACCTGAACATGAGGGCGCACTCCGCCTCGGCATTCACCATCAACGACCTGAAGGAGATTGCCCACCAATGCAGGATATGCGGTGTGAAGAGTTATCTGACCGTAAACACCATCATCTATGGCGAGGATCTTCCGCTTATGCGCGAGATACTGGATGCCGCCAAGGAGGCTGGCATCAGTGCCGTCATAGCAAGCGACATCGCCGTAATGTCCTATTGCAACAGGATAGGCCAGGAGGTGCATCTGTCCACCCAGCTGAACATCTCCAACATCGAGGCCCTGCGCTTCTATGCCCAGTTTGCTGATGTGGTGGTGCTGGCACGTGAACTCAACATGGAACAGGTGGCAGAGATATACCGCCATATCACCGAGGAGAATATCTGCGGCCCCAGAGGCGAACTCATCCGCATAGAGATGTTCTGCCATGGTGCCCTGTGCATGGCGGTAAGCGGAAAGTGCTATCTATCGCTTAACAACGTGGGCAAGTCGGCCAACCGTGGCGAGTGCATGCAGATATGCCGCCGTTCCTACACCGTGCGCGACCGCGAAACGGGTACCGAACTGGACATTGACAACAAGTACATCATGTCGCCCAAGGACCTGAAGACGCTTCGCTTCATGGACGTGATGATGAACTCTGGTGTGCGTGTCTTCAAGATAGAAGGCCGTGCCCGAGGACCTGAATACGTCAGCACCGTGGTGTCGTGCTATAACGAGGCTATAAATGCCGTGCTCGAGGGTTCGTTTACCGAGGAACTGAAGGACAAACTGGACGAGCGCCTTGCCACCGTATTCAACCGTGGCTTCTGGGACGGATACTACCAGGGCAAGAGCCTTGGCGAGTGGAGCGAGGTGCACGGCAGTGCCGCCACCGAGAAGAAGGTGTATTGCGGCAAGGTGGTGCGCTATTTCTCCAAACTGGGTGTAGCCGAGTTCAAGATAGAGGCATGCGAACTGCCCCGTGGCTCCAAGATTCTCGTCACTGGTCCCACCACCGGTGCCTTGTATAGTACGGCCGAAGAGATACGCTACGACCTCGACCCCGTGGAGGTGGCAAAGAAAGGTCAGCACATCAGCATAGCCATGCCGCAAAAAGTTCGCCGCAACGACAAACTCTTCGTGGTAGTGGAAAATAACTGAAATTATCCCAAATCGGTCATTAGCGCATAATAGCCTAATGACCGATTTGGGATAAAGTCCATTGTCACTGACTACATCGTCAGTTTGGCCAGATAGTCGTAGTGGTCGCCGTCGAGGCACTTCTCGCAACGGAAACCATATTGTTCGGCATACATGGAAAGGGTTTCGAAGTCGATGTAGAGCCAATCGAAGGGTTCTCCCTTGATGCCACGGTATTGCATGCGGTAGTCAATCTCGCCATAGTATGCACCGGCAAGGTTGATGTCGAAGGAACCGTCCTCGTTCTCAAAGACATAGCGTATGTCGGACGAGTCGAGCAGTACCTGTCCGCCGGGGGCAAGAATCTGCTTCAGGCGCATGAAAAACTCGGGCAGGCGCTCTATCCTTCCCACTATGCCTATGCCGTTCATGGCCATCAGGATGGTGTCAAACTTCTCGTCGAAGGTCTTGTCGAAGAAATCCGCCACCCTGGCATCTATGCCCCGTTGCCTCATCACGTCTACGGAAAGTGTGGATATGTCTATTGCCACCACCTCCATGCCTCTGTTCATGAGTTCCAGGGAATGGCATCCCGAACCTGCCCCCACATCCAGCACACGTCCACGGCACAGGCGCAGGGCTTCCTGCTCCTGCACTGGCATGTCGTCCAATGTACGGAAAAGGGTATCAACGGGTATCTCGTCCTCGTAGAACTGGCTTGAAAACACTCTCAGTTTTGCTGCCCTGCCCTTGGCATAATACTCGGCTATTGCCGTACCCATGGGGTCTTTTCCTGTATCTAATGTAATGCTCATTTGTAATTATCTTTTTTACGGAATGTGAAGAAGATATCGGAGTAATCAGAGTAATCGTAATATTCTGAAACTCCAAATATTACGAATTAAGTAGAGAGTAAAGTAACAGCCAGCAGTAGGGACGCTGCGTGCAGCGTCCGAAAGACCTGCAACGTCCCTACCCCAGCTCATCCTCTCATCGCTCACCACTCACCGTTCATTTTACTTCATCATCTCCTTCACTGCTGTCTCTATCTGTGTGTCTATGCCGCGGAGCATGTTCTCGGGGGTGACATAGCACTCGATGTCGGGATTGAGCTGCTGGTTCTCCAGATAGTTGTCGCGGTTGTCCCTGGTGCCCACCTGCGGTATGCCGAAGGTGTACTGGCCGATGTTCTCCCACCATACGGCGGTCATGGTGCCAGGTACGGGTGCACCGATGAGTTTGCCTATGCCCATCTCCTTGTAGAGCCAGGGAGTGCCGTGGGCATTGGAGTAGTTATCCTCGCATACAAGCATGCACGAGGGCTTTACCCAACGGTCGAAGGGGTCGTTGCCTATGAACTTGCCACGTGGTGTGTAGCGTGAATATGCCTTGCCAGAGAGGGCTATGCATACGTCGTTGTGCAACCATCCGCCGCCGTTGTGCCTGGTGTCCACGATAACGGCATCGCGCATGCGGTTCTTCTCGGAGAGCAGATTCTTGTAGAACTCGTGGAAGGAGGCCGCATTCATGGCCTCGATGTGCACATAGGCAATGCGTCCGCCGGAAAGGCTGTCCACCATGTGCTCGTTGCGACGCACCCAACGCTTGTATAGCAACTCCTGCTGCCTGCCCCACGAGATGGGACGTACCACCACTTCCTTCTTCTCTCCCTTGATGCCGAGGCGTGTAGCCTTGCCTGCCTTGCCTGCGAGCATGGGATAGTAGTCGCTTCCTGACTCTATCTTCACACCGTCTATGGCGGTGATGATGCTACCTGCCTTGATGTCCTTGCACACATCCAGCGGACCTCCAGAAAGCACCTCTGCCACCTTGATGCCAGGACCCTGGTATGTCTCGTCGGGCAGGATACCCAACTGAGCCACGGGCAACGAAGCGGAAGGTGCATGATAGCGGCAACCGGTGTGGCTTACATTTAGTTCGCCAAGCAGTTCGCTTGCCATCTCGGCAAAGTCATAGCCATTGTTGATATGAGGCAGATAGCGCTTGTAGGTGGTATAGAGACGATCCCAGTCGGCACCGTTCATGCCAGGGTCGTAGAGCTTCTCCTTTGTCTGACGCCAGATGTGCTCAAAGTTGTATGCCTGTGTCTTTGCTGGCTGTGTCACGGTGAATGCCTCAAAGGGGATGGTCTTCACCGAAGCCGAATTGAGGTTGAGCTGGCACAAGGTACCGCCCTGGCCAATGAAGTAGCAGGTGTTGCCGCTCTTGTCCAGCTGGAACGAACGGGCCTCTATGCGCTGCATCTTCAGTTCTGTACGCTCCTCCACGAAGTCGCGCACCCATAGGGCCATATTGCCGTTGTGTGGAGCAAGGTAGTAGAGACGGGTACCCTCGTTGTTCATCACCGCATCCGACAGGTGCGAGGACTGGAATGTTATCCTCATGGTGCGGTCGCTGAGGTTGTCCAGTTGCAGTTTCAGCGCCTCCACCTTCTTCTCCTTGTCGGTGCTGTCCTTCTTCTCCTGCTTCTTGCCTGCCTTCTCTGCTTCCTCCAGCAGGGCACGGTCTTCCTTGTTCATGCGGAACTTGTTGTAAACCTCGGTATCGAAGAAGGTGATATACACATCGCGATGCGAACCCCAACTGCCATGGCTGCGGTATCCGGCACGGTCGCTGGCAAATATCATTGCCTTGCCACCCATCACCCAACGTGCATGCGAGTCGGTATAACCGCTCTGTGTCAGGTTCACGGGTTCTTCCTTGCCCTCGGCATCAATGAGTGCCACGTCCACATTGTTCCAACCGCCATTGCCCATATAGTCGGCCAGTAGCCACTTGCTGTCGGGGCTCCATGTGAAATACTGGTCGCCATCGGAATATGAGTAGTTGTACTTGGCATCCATGGCCACCTTTGTCTTGCCCGACTTGAGGTCCATGATGCACACCGCCTCGCGGTTCTGCAAGTATGCCACCTTCTTGCCGTCGGGGCTGTAGAGAGGCTGGAAACTGGTGGTCACGCCATCCGTCAGCAGGCGCTCCCTTATCTCGGTGCAATAGGTCATTACCTCCTCATTGTCGTTCACCATCTCCGACTCGTAGATGCTCCATATGCCGCCACGCTCGCTATCGTAAACCACTGCCCTGCCATCGGCACGGAAATCCACACGGCGTTCGCGCTCGGGGGTGCAGGTTATCTGCTTTGTGGTGCTGAAGTCGATGGTGGTCACATACACATCGCCGTTCAGCACGAAAGCCACATCCTTGCCCTTGGGAGACACGGCAACATGTGTGGCACCACGGCTGGCAAGGCTGCGTATCACCTTGTCCGTGTCTATGTCGGTATTTATCTTCACGGGAACACGCACGGGCTCCTTGCCGGGCACCATGGTGTAGAGCTCGCCATCGTAGGCAAAGGAAAGCAAACCCAGTGACGAAATGCTCAGGTAGCGCACGGGGTTGCCCTTGAAACTGGTCAACTGCCTGCTATCACCGTTCAGTGCTGAGTGATACACATTGAATGTACCGTCCTTCTCGCTCAGGTAATAGTATCCCTTGCCATCGGGTGCCCAAACGGGGTTGCGGTCCTCGCCGGCAAAGGTGGTCATGCGCTTGTACTCCCCACCCTCCTTCATGTATATGTCGCGTGCAATACTGCTGGTATGGTGCTTGCGCCAGGGATCCTCGTAGCCCTTCACATTGTTGTACAGTATGCGGCCGTCCGATGCTATGCTCACATGATCCATGGATATGGCCGAGAACAAGGTCTGTCGGCCACCCGTCTTGCTCACCTTGTACAGGCGTGTGAAGGTACCGCCGGGGAAGGTCAGTTCGCTCACCGTGGGATTGCCGGCACGGCGTATGAGCAGAGAATCGACACCAAGCCATGCGGCAGGATATTCGTTGAAGGAGTGTGTGGTCACGCGACGAGCCTGTCCGCCCTGTGCCGACACCACAAACACATCCATAGAACCCTCCCTGTTGCTTGCAAAGGCCAGTTCCTTGCCATCGGGGCTCCACAGAGGGTTGCCATCATAACTGGCATTAGTAGTCAGTTGCTTTACCTCGCCACCCACAGAAGGCACCGTGTAGATGTTGCCCATGTAGGAAAAGGCAATACTACTACCGTCGGGCGAGATGGCACCGCCACGCATCCACAAAGGTTCTGCCACCTGGGCATAACCCGCCATGCCCATTCCCAGGCATGCAATAAGAGATAAGATTTTCTTGCGCATTGTATGTATGATATGTTTAGAGTTTAGAGTTTAGGGTTTAGAGTTTAGGGCCAACTCCCAAAAATTTAGCAATAAGAACAAGGAGACAATACGGTTACTGAGAACAAACAGTACGACGAATGAAGGACCTGCAAACCGAGGTGAGGCTATTGATTCCTGTCACGCCTGAGCCAAAGTTTGAATAAGGAGTCGTTTAATGACACGGATGTACCATCTGTGTCAATTATATCTTTCTTTATCAGTGCCTTTTTGACGGCCTGGATATTGGCAGATGACTCCAGACGATATTTCCTTATGACATCCTTGCTGCTGAAACCAGAAGAGACTCCATTGGCAACGGCTTTGAGGAAGTTGAACTGGTGTTCAGTAAGTTGTTCAACTTCTCTTTGGAAAAAGATGGTGTTTTGCTCCAGTATGTCGCTTATTGCTGAATTGATGTCTTTGTCTGTAACTACTTTTGCAGATTTGTACCACACCACCCATGAAAGATGCTGAACATAGGATGAGAGGTTTTCTGTAGCCTCGCATATCTTGCTTGCCTGAGCAGGAGTGATAGTCTTACCTGTTTCACGGAATTTGTCGCAAATGAAGTGTGTCCACTCCTCTGTTGGTATTTTCTTCAGAAACATCATATCACCAAACTTGTAGAATGGCATACCTTTGTCGTTGAAGATATTCTCCATCAGATGCTTCTTGCTTCCGAACAGACAATAGGTGACATTCTGCTGATGTTGCCAAATGGTTCTTAGTTTCTTCTGAAAGGTCAGCGAGTCATTGAAATCAGCTATCTGTTGGAATTCGTCAAGACAGATTATAAGTCTTACATTCTTCTTTTGTGCTATCTTTTCGGGCAGTTGAAGAATGTCTGTTTCCGAGTTATTGTCTGGATTCCATTCAAAGGACAATGAGAAATCATTCATCGGGTCGGAACCAAATGAAAACTTAGGTGTGATGTTGGACAGAAAAGTCTTTGCTATCTCTATCCATTCGTCAAACTTGTTGGATGTCTGCTTGATAACGGCATTAGCAAATGACTGATAGAAATCATAATCAGACTTGCACTGGAATACATCCAAGAACACAGGAATAGCCACTTCCCTATCAATGCCGCTGATTACCTTCTTTACCAATGATGTCTTGCCCCATCTGCGTGGAGATATCAGTATTGTATTGATGCCGTGTGTAAGATTTGCTTCAAGACGCTTGCTATCCTCTATTCTGTCAGTGAAATAGTTTCCTTCTGCCGCTTTACCGAAAACAAAGGGATTTTCTGTTGCCATGGCTTTGGTATATATAGGTTATGCTGATGCAAAGATATGAAAATATTATCAAGTAACAAGTTTATTAGTAATAAAGTTCTTACTAAGAAGATTCTTACTTGATATAATGGCTATAGATATACAGAAATGCAACACTGCTGTAGCAATTGCAAGCAGCGTAAGGTTGACACTTCCACCATAGAAAAACGCAACTATCAGAATAGCACCTAAATCATCAGCTATGGCAAGCGCTGTAAGAAATACTTTGAGCCAAACAGGCGACTATTAAAAGACCTTTAGATTTCATGTTCCCTTTTTACATTAAAACAAATAGTATGCAAAATTCGTAATAATTGGCGATATAGGGAATATTCAAAACTGAGGGAAAATGTGCAGCCTATCTGCATTTTCGAGAAAAACTTACTTGAATAAGACAAAACCTAATGTTTTCTCAAGTTCACCGAAGTTCTTTTCCATATTTTTCGCAATACAGGAAAGTCTAACCCGTTGAAGATATTCTCCAAATAAAGCTATATCATGTACTGCAGACAACGCTCCATCTACAGACTTTGAATAGCCGGAAAGTAATTTAGCTCCAGTCTTTTCTTTAAAGGATATGGCTGTAGAAGAAGAACCAATCAGCGTTCGACAGCTACTGAAATGAACAAATCTGTTTTCAAACACTGAACCACCCATTTCAATCAATTCATCCAGAGACAGATCTTCTTTTTCGCCTTCTAAATGAATTGCGTGTGTTTGACCATGGAAACTAAGATATATTATATCATATTTATTAGCATATTCTTTTTTACTGAATTGATACAAATAATATTGGAACTCGTCTTTTGTTGCAACCCTACGGTATATATAGGGAATACCATACATCTCACTGATGAATTTCATCAGCGGTTCCGAATTAAGATTTAGCCGATTAGCTCTTTTAGTAATCTGCCATTCAGTTTCTATACAGATTATGCCGTGTGCCATAATTATTCCTCTTTTGGTTGAGTATTTGATTTTGCGCTATATACAAAGTCAGTTAGGTCAATGTCATTGTTTTCAAGAAGTTTCTTTATTGCATATACAGTGTCGGGAGTAGAAAGACCATGCCTATTTAACGTGAGTTAAACGAAATATAACTGCTTATAAATTTGATGATTAGCGAAAATTGATGCTTCTCTATAGTGATAAATTACTAAGAAGTACAAACAATAATAACTATAATCACCGAAGACAAAATTACGGAATTATATTATTTGCAAGATTACTTTTACAAGTTTTTTTATAGAATGGTAAAAAATATACGTTCAAGAATACTGTAAAGCGTTCTTTTCTTTGTATTTCCATCATGTAAAAAACAGAAATTATGCTATATTTAATATGAATTCGCGAATTCATATTAGATATTACCCTGCTCAGATAGCTCAGTAATCAGTTTTTTTATTTCACTACACAAAAACATCCCCACAAACACCTTGTACAGTGCCTGTGGGGATTGGTGTATATTATATATAAGATATGTTACTTAATCACAACATTAAATACATTCAAGTTGCTGGTTAAAAGTTATGCTGAGAACTCTATAAAAATATCGGAATTTCGTGAAAATTAAAGGATATAGACTTTCGGAATCTTGAATCAAATATGTTAAGTTAATCTCCTTCTTTATGTATAACAATAACCTCTTTGGAATTGATTGTTTCTATTACCCTTTTTATTGTAGTTTTATCGGCATGGCCAGAAGTATGTATATCTACGATGTTGTAGAATAGTTCACGGAAATTCTTGTAACCAGGATTAGCGGCTATTTGTTCAGGAATAGTGTAGTACCCCTCCCAGGATGAATAGATAAGAAGAGTCTCTTCGATTGGAAGTTCTTTTAATAACTTTTTAACACCTGATATTTGCGAAGTTCCGGCAATAAGAACAAAACCCTTCTTTTTGATTCTATCCAATCCATTAAGCCGTAACATACGTGGAGAAAAATTAAACAATCCTCGAGATAGTGATGACTCACGCTCTGTGAAGAACTTCATTGTGGATGCCATGAATTTTGAACATACATATAGTGTTTTCTTCGCCTCTGATGATGCATTTTTGATGGAAGCCAATCTTTCTATATCTGTTGCTGAAGCCAGAACAAAAACGTACTTGAATGCTTTCATAACATTGGCCATCTTTTCCGACACCTTACATTCATGGATGCATTCATCATTCCGGTTCAGCATTGTACCCTCCGTGATAAGGGTATCAATGTTTGTAGCATACTTCCTTAACGTTGGAAATAAACCTTTACCCATATAGCCATGTGCTCTATAGTCACCGGTATGCCAAATGCGTTTCCCATCTGCTTCTATAAGAAACATGTGTGAATCATAAATAGAATGGCAATTAAAGAAGGGTGTAATTGTGATATCACCAATGAAAATAGGACTTGGCTTCTTACCAGGAGATGTCCTACCCCATGAGTTCATCCTCGCAATTATCTTAATCTTATTTTCTGCATTTGACTTTTTAAAGTTTTCTTCTTCTATTTGTTCTTTTATAGAATTTGCATCATTTTGTAATTGTGCAAGGGAAAGTTCAACACCTTCCTTTAGAGTTCTATATTTTATAAGCAAAAGTTCCTTAGTGCCATCGCTCATATATTGTGGAACATAAGGAGGTATATATTCAAACAGCCCAACATGATCTTCATGGCCATGAGTATAGAACACAGCTTCATGCTTTTTAGCATTAGTAGCAAAGATGTTTTCCACCATTAGCCTGTCTTGTTCGGGTGTTGTTGCTTCACCATTGCCGGGTAAGTTCTGTCCAAAATCAATAAAGACACGTGAAGTCGCAGTACTGATTTCAGTTATGCAACCTCCTATTTGTTCTAATCCTCTGTGTACCTTTATGTCCATTATTCGAGATTATTTGATTTTTCAATTTCCTTTTCAATACTTTGTCTTACCCACCAAATAGCGTAGCAGATAAATTTAAAGCCACGACTTTCATCAAAATTTTCAGCAGCTAATACCAATCCTTTATTTCCTACCTTTATCAGTTCATCCATAGACAGACTATTGTTTGCGTACTTCTTGGCCACAGCAGTCACAAATCGTAGTCTGAATTGTGCAAGCTTTTCAATAGCAGTGTCTCTTTCTTTTCCTCCTAGCTGAATAGACTTTATTATCTGTAATTCCTCTTCAAGAGAATAGCGAGCCTCTGTATCTACTTCTTGTTCTTTTACTCCATTCATTCTGGTAATCATTACTTTCTTTTCCATATATAAGTCGTTTTAAATGTTTCTCTTATACTATTATACGAAAAGGAAAGTGTGTAAATGGACTAAATCGCCACATGGTATGCAAAAACTTTGCATACGGTGCTAAAAATCTGTCATTATAGAGAACTTGACATCCTCCTTTTGCAGAATTTCGCACAATCTGCGACGGTGTTCATCTCTACCTTTTCTATTCTTTTCCCAACAGTCGAATATCAATAATTCGGGAATGGGATTGATACATATTGGCCGACTCTCAGAAACAGGCAATCCTAATGACTTCTTTATGTCATAAAGTTTCTGATAGTATTCGAGAAGTTGAGAAGAGTATTTTTCAATAAACTGCTTGTATCTATTCATCTGATACACGACCTCTGGAGTTGCATCAGTTTCATGAAGCATTCTATTATCACCCATTCGCTTGAGTTCAACAAAGGTGACCATACCGTTAGAGCATTTTACTAAATCTATCCGATTGTTTGTTTCACCATCATTATATGCAAACTCTGAATCAAGATGATACTGGCGAGATTGTACTATTAATGTCCCTTGGATGTACTTTTCCGACCATTTTTCTTTAGGAAATACACCATTCACACTATTTTTCTGAGAATAATGAGTTTTTATTCTATCTAATACATCATTCAAACAAGAATCAATGAAATCACTACACTCAATATACAAGCTACTTTTTGAAGGAGCAGGAAGCCCCAAGTATTTATGATGCGTAAAGACTTGCAGTTTCTTATGTTTGCTACAGTAGTGTATTCGGGCAATGCTTCCACCTTCAAAATAAACATTCACCTGATTGTCTTTTCTAACTTCTATGTATAATGAAGAGTCTTCCTTAAATCGGTTCCACCAATGTGGATTATTATTTAGTTCAAGGAAAATTCTTGCATCTGGTTTTAATGTATCAAAAGTTACTGGCATAATTCAATCCTTAATTATTGTTTTGACGATATCATCTTTTTAAATACTAATTTTATATAAATAATTGGCTTAACATCCTCCAACTACAAAATAACGGTTTTGTCTATTATATACAAAATCTTATCACCGAATGTACATTTATAATATCCTTCGGCTAACACCTCGTGTTTTATTGAATTAAGTACATCCATCAAATCCTTTTTATTCCTTTGTGCAGCTGCTTCCTTGTATTTGCAGGTCTTGAATGTTAGGAATAAAAGGATGTTGAAATTACATTGTTCGCAAAGGGTTCCAGCAATTGCATATAATATTTGATACCGAACAGAAGAGCGAATGGATAGCCCTGGAAAATAATTCTTAATCAATGCCTCTATTCTTTGAGGAATCATTGTATTTTTCCCATTTAACTGTTCACTCTTTGCCTTATCATATATTTTGGACAAATTAGAATTATACGTTTCGTCCACTTTGGCTTCAACACCTACAAAAATAGATTTTCCTGAATCTGTTTGTCCATAGATAGCTAAATCATGAATCCTTTGCTTTCTATAATTATCAAATCGTGATGATTTTTCAGGCTGTGCAGTTTGTAAAATAAAATTTTCCGATTGGAAAACAGGTTTTAGCATTACGTTAAATTCTTCTTCGATTGTTGCTCTAGAGCAGAATTCAGCCAAACTTAATGCACTATGTCCTTTTTCATCTTTACTGCTAGAATCAAAACTCCTTACCCAATCTCTAACATTCTTTATTTTTTTCCACTTAGAACTTTTTTCATTAAAAACAAATTTCATCATATCTACCTATATCTATTTAGACAATCATTTAATCTACTCATTATCTCTTCTCTCAATTCTATTGGCTCCAGTACTTCTACATTTTCTCCCATAGCTAATATTTGACTTGATAGTTCTGGAGTCAGGCACAGTTTGTATTCAAAGACACAAAACTCGCCATATTTGGAGGCTCTTTCTCTTTGTGATTTATGAAGTGGCAATGAACGCAAATATTCTATCTGGGATCCATACGCCTTGAGTTTTACCTTTACAGGAGAGAGTTCATCATTAACAAATATCCCTACCGTGTTTTCATAATACTTCTCTGCACTAAAACCTTTGGGGAGTTTAAAGGCTTGTTCCGTAACTGTAATTTCAAGCAAACGATCCAGGGCAATATTACGGATAGCATCCAATTCCTTTATATAACCGAGCACATACCATCGCTGATTATACGTTTTCATTGCATAGGGCTGAATGGTGTATGACGTTCTATGACCATAAAATGGTTGATAATCTATTGCCAGTTCCTTAGAATGCTGCATGGCATATATTATGCTTTGTAGATACTCAGTGCCATGAGGTATATCTTCAAACAATATTCTGTCTTTCATGTTATGGCCGGCAATAATCATATTCGACAGATTGAAAGAGTTCAATAGCCACCTACGGGTCTTGTCGTTTTTCAATACCTCAGGATTAGCAATGTAATACTTATATCCATTGGATGCATCACACTTGATTTGAACTCCAAACAGTTCTTCTACAGCTGCACGATGCTGATGGAAAGTACGCAATGGCATGGGGGTATTATTGCCAATATTGCTTTCTTTCCATCGGTTGCTTATCTCATCAAATGTCATCTTCTTCTCCTGTAAGAGAATGTCAAGCAGCCATATATACCTATTGAATGTCTTGCTTACCATAAACCGTCTACTTCATATGAAAGTTACCCAACGCAAAAATATAAATTATCTATGCAAAACGTTTGCACACCCAAACAAAAACTGCTATTTATGGGTAAATTATGCTTGGTCAAAGAATAAATAATAACTTTAGTTACATCTTTTCTTCCAAAAAAGTTCAAAAACCTCAGTTAAATTAGCTTTGATATATGCTATGCGATAACATAACAATGCTCTCTTATAGAAGAAAGAATAATCTGCCAATGTGCGTTTCCGACGTTCAATTTCAGTCTTTATTATCCTTATGGCAAGCCTATAGCTCTCTTTGTCCTCGACACTCATATTCTTGATATAATCGTTTATTAACGTTACCTGATGCTGGTAAACCAATAACCCACGTGTTTCTTTAAGGACAGATTCAACATACTCTATTTTAGTATATATAGGGTAAGTAAGAGGGCGAACCTCTGTCATCTTCAGATAGGTATAGATATAGGGATTAAGCAGAAGACTATGACTGAATGCAACACATGCAACAAGCTCTTCAAAATTCTGCGGCTTTATTTGAAGCAAATCATATTTGTCCCAATTGGATTCCATCATATACACTCCGTCTGTATTACCCTTGGATAACAACTCATATGTTTCATCATCATCAAGAGGTATTGACTCTATGTCGATTCTGTCTGCCACAAAAGCAAACAGTTCCCTTGCATCTGCTTCTTTCATTCTTCTCATATCTTTCTGCTTATTTTAATGTATAACTGATTGAATTTCACAATTGGTTGACCGAGATAAGTAGAAGTATTGTAATTTTTCTCTTTAGCATATTCAACAACTTGATTTCGTATTTCATCAGGGTAATATATGCTTAATATTTTCTTCTTTATCAACTCATCCCATGATGTAGGAATACCAAATTTATTTATATCTGCTATTTTGGCTATACCCAACGAAATGGCAACCAAGCTATGATATAAATCACCAAGTTCAGGTATCGGTTCTACACACAATCCTGATTTTATATCATCTATAAAACGCTTAATGGATAATAGCTCTTCTTGAAGTCCTAACTCTATGATGTAATCTAATTCTGTTTCTAAAAACACAGAATACAATGATGATGGCGTTCCAAACTGATTCACAAATCCCCATCTTGTTTGAAATTTCAACGACTCAATTGCACTTTTTCTCTTGAGGGCATCCTTTCGATTTTGGTTTTTACTATTAGCCATACTTAACTATAATTATTGGTTCTCTCTCTCTATATATATACGAAGACTTATCGCTATTCACTGTAAAAAATGACTTTGATATGCAAAAACTTTGCATACCATAGCAAAAATATAACCTTCATTTATAAAAATGGCTTCATTATCGTGTAATAGTCTAATGACCGATTTGGGTTCAATAGTCAGTTGATTATATCCACTACGACACAAAATATCCCCACAAACACCTTGTACAGTGCCTGTGGGGATGAGTGTATATTATATATAAGGTGTGTTACTTAATCACAACCTTTTTGCCGCCGATGATGTAGATGCCCTGGGGCAAGGATGCCGGAGAGGCGGTGTTGCCAACGAGCTGGCCACGGGTGTTGAAGATGGGCATGGGGCCGTTCTCTGCAGATGGGGGTGTGCAGGGAAGGTCCTTGATACCGGTCTCCACATTGTCGGTATATGAGAAGCGGAGTTTGTAGCCATAGGTTCCGCTAGCGGGGAGCTTGTACTTGTCCAGCACTCCTGCACCACAAGAACCATTGCCTATGCCAAGCTGTGCGTAGTCGAAGTTCACCCAGATATCGTCCGATGCCTGCATGTTCCACTGGTGCAGATACTGGTGCTTATACTCATCGGTGTAGTTGTCCACGGTGAGGTTTACCTGTCCCTCGGTTTCGACACGGATACCCTTGCCCTCGGCATTGTAGAAAGTAATCCAGCGCAGGTTCTGACGGTCGCCAGAAGTCTGGGGACGAACATAATCTACATGGAAATCGCTTACTGGCAAGTCGTAGATGCCAAGATCTGCACCCTGCTTGCGGTCGATGGTATTGTCCAGAGGTCCGCGTGCATAGTATTGGGTCATGGACAGTTCGGGGTTGAACTGCATGAGCATGCCTATGCGACGTAGGTTGTTGGCATTTACGGTGTACTGTGCATCCAGGTCAACGGTGCCGTCGCGATTGACGGTATAGACGAATGTGTAGTTGCAACGATTGCCAGTAGCATTCTCGGTGATGGTGACGGCAGAGTGGTCGTCATTGGCCTTGACGGTGAATGTGCGGCTGCTTATGCCATTGCCAGTCTCGTAGTAGGGGTCGGTGCCATAGGGTGCATCGTTCTCAATCCAGCGATAGTTGCTGTATGTGGGCGAAGCACTGGTTTCGCTGCCCACAGGAAGCACGCTGATGCCATTATGTGTCCATGCGGTGATACCCTTGGAGCTGTGCACCTTCATGATGACGTTCTCACCCTTAATAGTATAAGTGGAATTGCTAAAGGTAAGTTCAAGAGGTGTACCAATGCTGTTGTTGTGTGCAGGCAGGGTGGTGCGGCTTGTCAGAGCATATTGTGTGCTTGCTATGGCATGTCCTGCCTGAGCCCATGAGGTAGCCTCGGAAAGGCATACAGAGAGGTTGAGCAGATATTCTCCCTCTTCTGACGGAGAACTGTATGGTATGCTGATATCCTTGGATTCGCCAGAGGCTATGGATGGGAGAACGAATGAATCGCTTTCCACACTCTTGCCATTGTGCAGGACCTTCCATGTAAGGGTCTTGCCCTCCAAGTTGATGGCCTCGTACTTGTTGGTAATGGTAATGGTTCCATCTGTTCTGTTCAAGTTAGAAAACTTGATGTACTGGTAGATGCGCTTCACCTCGGCAAGCTTGCCGGTGGGCTGGCGGTCGGCGGTGATGATACCGTTGTTCACGAAGTTGCCCTGGTGAGGTGCCTGGGGATAGTCATTACCGTTGCGGTACTTGTTGTAGCCGTTCACCTTCAGTTCGCCTGCCTTCTGGTCCTCGTATGAAACGATTGCCTGGTCGACCCAGTCCCAGATACAGCCGCCCATACCGTTCGTGCTGCTCTCCATCACATCCCAGTACTCCTTGAGGTTGCCCACGGAGTGACCCATGGCATGGGCATACTCGCACATGAAGTAGGGCTGGCCAACGCGGTCAACATCTCTCTGCACGGTGGGAACATCTCGGTACATGACACTATAGATGTCGGTGGGAGAAGTGTATGCACGGGTAGCACCCTCATAGTGTATGGGTCGTGGGTCAAGAGCACGAGCGGCATTGTAGGCATGAGTGAAGTTTACACCACCGTCGCTCTCGTTGCCAAGGCTCCAGGATACGATGCTTGAATGGTTGCGGTCGCGAAGAACCATACGCTCCACACGGTCAACGATAGGGCCACGCCATGTGGGAGAGGTGTGTATGCGTCCGCCGTTGTTCCAGTTCATGTGGAACTCGACATCGGCCTCATCCATGTGATACATGCCTAGGAAGTCCATCATGGCATTCATCTTGGGGCTACGGGGATAATGGCTTGAACGCACGATATTTACATTGTTCTGCTTCATCAGTGTAAGGTCCTTCCACATGGTTTCGATGTCCATGGTGCGACCCTTGAGAGGATGAGTATCCTGGGTGTTCACACCCTTGAGCAGTACACGCTTGCCGTTTACCAGGAACTGGCTGTTCTTTATCTTGGCACAGTTGAAACCAAACTTGGTAGCAAAGGTGCTTTCCTCCTTGCCATCAGCATCCTTCTGTACCACCTCCACGGTGTAGAGTGTGGGAGAGTCGCTTGTCCAGGGCATGAGGCCAGTGAGACCTTCAAAGGCAAGGGTAAGGGCCTTCTCCTTTTCTGTAGCAATGAAAGAGGCCTCGCCTGTCTTTATGTCCATTACATTACCGTCGGGAGAGAGGAGACGCACCTCGTAGGATTTTGTTGTCTCCATACCATCCCTGTTGTCCAGGGTAAGGTTTACGAACATATCGCCCGATGTGGCATCCTCGGAGAGTTGAGACTTGATATGGTGGTCACGAACGAATACCTTGGGTACGGCCATCAGGTAGACATCGCGGTGGATACCGCTCATGTGCCACATGTCCTGACCCTCCAGGTAGGAACCGTCTGTCCAGCGGATAACACGTACGGAAAGGTTGTTCTCGCCAGTGCGTACATGCTTGCTGACATCAAACTCGGCATCCATGTTGCCACCCTCGGTGTAACCCACATACTTGCCGTTTACCCACACGTAGGCACCAGAATAGATACCATCGAAGTGAAGAAGCACGCGCTCCTTGTCCCAACCCTCGGGCAGGGTGAAGTTGCGGCGGTAACTACCCACACTGTTCACCAGACCTCTCTTCATAGAGATATATGGTGGATTGTCGGCAAAGGGATAGTTAACGTTAATATATAGAGGGTCGCCATAGCCATGCATCTCCAGACATCCGGGCACTACCATATCGTCCCACTTGGAGGCATCCACATCGTTGCCATAGAATTCCTCCTCGGGCATCTCCATGGTGTCGTCAAGTACGTTCCATATCAGTTTCCATGTGCCATTCAGACTCATCCAACGGCTGCTGGAAACGGGGTCCAGCCAAGCATGGTTGTAGCGCTCGTCGGCACGCATCACGTCGGTTGACTGATAGGGCATGTAGGTGGCATGACCCTTTTCCTTGTTCTGGCCAAACACCTTCTCGTCCTGCCAGAAGAGACCCTGTGGCAAGTTGTCGTTGTTTACCTTAGTAAAGGTGAAATGTGTGTCGGTGCTGGAAGCGTCGGTGGTAAGATACACTTCCTCGGATGAATTAACCGCCAGATAATAGTACTCGAAGGATGGAGACCATTGAGTGCCAACGTTCTTGCCCACTTTGAACTGATAGGTATCCTCCTCTACTTCGAGAATTTCGAACATCTGGTTCCAGTTGGCCTTGGATTCGTCAGAACTCTGGTTCCATTGCAATGGCTTGCCACCACCTTCGAAAGCACAGTCAATGCACTTGCCGCATGTCTCGTTGAGTAACTGGAACCATGTGGTAGCACCAGTCTGATATATGGGTATGCTCAGTTTCCACATCTGGCCGAAATCCTTGTCCTTGGCCTCCTCAACGATGATCTTGGCATTGTTTTCCTTGCTTCCGCCATTGGACAGAACCTTACCGGTATTCTTATTTGTAATGACATAGGTAAAGTATGGCATGGGAGCCTTGTTGTCCTCAACGTTCACTATCTCCTTCAGTTCGAAGTAGGTGCTGGTGTTGCTCAGGTCGCCCTTCATCCATAGTTCACCGTTTTCGTATTCGGTAAGCACCTTGCCATTGTCACCGGCACACAACAACTGTATGGCAGAACCTGCTATACCGGGAGAATGGATATTGAAAACCTGGTTCTCGTTGTTCAGGTTGGGCTTCCAGTGAAGGAGTTTGCCGGGTGCCTTATCATGCTTCAGAGCCATGTCGATGCTCAACTTGGAACCCATGTTGTAAAGACCATAGTTTCCCTCTGTTCCGTCGCTGATAAGAGCCCAGTACTGACTCTTGTCGTCTTCATCGAACTCGCCCATCACGATGGGTGCATCGGGCTTGTGGTTGCCAGCGTTGGTCATGGCCTTGCCCGTGTTGCTGGACACAATACGGTAGATGCTGCCCACCGTCTGAGAACTGGCACTAAGTGCTAAGAAACCCGACAATAGCATAATCGGAATTCTCTTTGTTGTTAAGTTTGATAGTTTAATCATAACACAAATTATTAAGGTTATTGTTATTTATATTCACTCAATTTGCGGCAATACTTGCCTCCGAACATGCAATAAAGGCCAAGGAGCACGAAGGGAACGCTGAGCAACTGACCCATATTGAACATCATGCCCGATTCGAAATCCACCTGGTTCTCCTTGGTGAGTTCCACGAATATTCTGGAGAAGAAGATGAGGAACAGGCAAATGCCAAAGTAGAAACCCGAACCCACACGGATGTCGAACAGAGGCTTGCCCTGCTGAGAAGAGGCGTATCTGTCGGCAACGCCCTTCCTAAGCGAAGCGCGGTATATTATCCACTCCACCACAAAGAACGAAGCATAGCACAGAGCCTCGTACAACTGGCCGGGATGGCGTGGAAGGGTGTCCACACGCTCGAAGATGAAAGCCCAGGGCACATCGGTGGGACGGCCTATGATTTCGGAGTTCATCAGGTTGCCCATGCGTATGGCAAATGCACAGATGGGGGTTACGATGGCCACATTGTCCAAGACGTGCATAAGGTTCAACTTTACCTTGCGCGAATACAGTATTATCGCCAGCATAAGGCCAAAGGTGCCTCCGTGCGAGGCAAGTCCCTCGTAACCGGTAAAGTGCCATTCGCCATCGGCAAACTTGCGCATGGGAAGGAGCATCTCCATGGGTCGTGACAGATAGTACTCTGGCTCATAGAAAAGGCAATGACCCAGGCGTGCACCTATCAGTATGCCCAGGAAGCAGTAGATGAACATGGGTTCGAACTTGTCCTCGCCCAACTTCTGCTCCTTGAACAGATAGTGCATCAACTGATACACGGCCAGCAAACCCAGGCACCAGCAAAGGGAGTACCACCTCACCTCCACAGGGCCAAGGCTGAAAGCCACCACATCGGGATTCCAAAGAATATATCCAAGTATATTCATACCATATTACACATTGAAGCGGAAGTGCATGATGTCACCGTCCTGAACAACATATTCCTTGCCTTCCACACCCATCTTGCCGGCTTCGCGAACGGCGGCTTCGCTTCCATAGTGGATATAGTCGTCGTACTTGATAACCTCGGCACGGATGAAGCCCTTTTCAAAGTCGGTGTGGATTACACCTGCACACTGGGGTGCCTTCCATCCGCGGCGGAAGGTCCATGCCTTTACCTCCATCTCGCCAGCGGTGATAAAGGTCTGAAGGGTGAGAAGGCTGTAGATGGCCTTGATGAGACGGTTGCATCCGCTCTCTGTCAAACCCATATCCTCCAGAAACATCTGCTTCTCCTCGTAGGTCTCCAACTCGGCAATGTCGGCCTCTGTCTGCGCACTGATGATGAGCATCTCGGCATCCTCGTCCTTGATGGCCTCTGCCACACGTGCGGTGTGCTCGTTGCCGGTGGAAGCGCTCTTGTCGTCCACGTTACATACATAGAGCACGGGCTTGGCGGTGAGAAGGAATAGCGACTTGGCTGCTGCCTGCTCGTCCTCGGTGTCGAAGGTGACGGTACGGGCACTCTTGCCCTCGAGCAGCACCTTGCGATAGGTGTCGATGACATCCATCTCTATCTTTGCCGCCTTGTCGCCACCCACACGGGCAGCCTTCTCCACACGCTTGGCACGGTTCTCCAGTGTCTCCAGGTCCTTCAACTGAAGTTCCATGTCGATGATTTCCTTGTCGCGAACGGGATCCACGCTACCGTCTACGTGAACAATGCCAGAGTCGTCAAAGCAACGTAAAACGTGTATGATAGCATCGCACTCGCGGATGTTGGCAAGGAACTGGTTGCCCAGACCTTCACCCTTGCTGGCTCCCTTCACAAGGCCGGCAATGTCCACAATATCGCATACGGTCGGAACTATACGGCCAGGCTTTACTATCTCTGCCAACTTGGTCAGACGCTCGTCGGGCACACTGACCTGACCCAACTGTGCATCTATGGTGCAGAAGGGGAAATTGGCCGCCTGTGCCTTGGCGCTGGAAAGACAATTGAACAATGTTGATTTGCCCACGTTGGGCAGTCCTACAATACCTGCTTTCATTTCTTATATTACTCCTTTATTTATTATATTCTTCTTGTACTATATATATTGTATATGTATTATCTCGTCGTATTCCGAAGGGCAACGCGTCGTGATGCATTAAGCCTCGCATCGTGATGCATGAGCCTTCGCATCGTGAAGCGATTTCAGGTCCTTTGGAAAGACTTTTCTTAAAGTCCCAGTTTCTCTGAAATCTCCAGCATGCGGTTGATGGAAACTATAGCCTTCTCTGCCACCTGGGCATCTACATGTATCTCTGGTGCCTCGTTCTTCAGGCAATCGTATAGTTTCTGCATGGTGACGAGTTTCATGTACGAGCACTCGTTGCATGCACAGGTGCTATCGCTTGGAGGTGCGGGGATGAAGGTCTTCTGGGGACATGCCTTCTGCATCTCGTGAAGGATACCGCTCTCGGTGGCTACAATGAATGTATCCGAAGAATCGTTGATACTGTACTTCAGCAAAGCGGCGGTAGAACCCACCTTGTCGGCCAACTTCACTACAGTTCCCTTGCACTCGGGATGTACCAGCACCTTGGCATCGGGATACTGCTTCTTCAGTTCCAGTATCTTCTCCACCGAGAACTTCTCGTGCACATGGCATGCGCCATCCCACAGGAGCATGTTTCTGCCAGTAATGCTATTTATATAACCGCCCAGGTTGCGGTCGGGGCCGAAGATGATGGGAGTGTCCTGAGGCAATGACTCCACTATCTCGCGAGCATTGCTGCTGGTAACCACTATGTCGGTAACCGCCTTTGTGGCCGCCGTGGTGTTTACATAACTGATAACGGTATGACCGGGATGCTCGGCAACGAACTCGGCAAACTTGTCGGCAGGGCAACTCTCCGCCAGAGAGCAGGTAGCCTCCAGGTCGGGCACAAGCACCTTCTTGTTGGGACAAAGTATCTTGCTTGTCTCGCCCATAAAGTGCACGCCACACATTACTATTATGTCAGCATCGGTGGTAGCAGCCTTCTGTGCCAATGCCAGAGAATCGCCAACGAAATCTGCCATATCCTGAATCTCACCGTCCGTATAGTAGTGCGCCATTATCACGGCATTCTTCTCACGGCACATCCTGCGTATTTCTTCCTTAATGTTCATATTATTATCCTTTTTATTTTAATTTTCTAAATGTATGATGATAATGATACGGTGTTGATAGTGTAGATAACTTCAGCCGTCATTATGCCTAACTCTTTATTTTATTATCCTTTAAGCCTGTTCAAAGCCATGTTGATAAGGGTGGAAATAACCGTGTTTATAGCCATTTTCGCTATGTTTATAACTATTTCTTCCTGTTTTTATCTTCATTGATATTGAGGTTATACAAGGCTTTTGAACATAGTTATCAACACGAATGTAGATAACTTTTCTGCATGAAATCCCATATTATCATGCCTGCGGTGACGGAAACATTCATGCTATGCTTGGTACCGAACTGGGGTATTTCCAGGCATCCGTCGGCCATGTCCACGATGTGCTGCTGCACTCCCTTCACCTCGTTTCCCATGATGATGGCATACTTCTTCTGGGGGTCGGGAGTGAAGTTCTGAAGCATGGTACTGCCCTCGCATTGCTCCACCGCCATGATGGTATAGCCCTCTTGCCTGAGCCACTCCACGGCATCTTCCGTCTGCTTGAAGTATTTCCATTCCACGGTATCTTCGGCACCAAGGGCGGTCTTGTGTATCTCCACATTTGGCGGAGTTGCCGTTATTCCGCAAAGGCATATTCCGGCAAGGCGCATGGCATCTGCCGTACGGAACACGCTACCCACATTGTACAGGCTTCTGACATGATCCAGTACTACCACCAGCGGGTTCTTGTCCGCCAGCTGAAACTCCTCCGCAGAGATGCGTCCCATTTCCGTTACCTTCAGTTTTCTCATATTTTTATTTTTGGACCCCTCCCCGACCCTCCCGCAGGGGGAGGGAGAGGTTACCATTAACTTTTATTATTTTCTTTACTATATACTCCCCTCTCTTGTGGCGAGCGAGGTCTTTAGAGGAAGCACCGATGTGCTTCTGTGCCTCGTGAGGGGAGAACTTTCCAGTTCGACGCGCGGACTGGGTAAGGGGGTGGGTCCTCTCTTTCAAAGCACTCCTGCCTCAACTTCCCTTACTACTCTTTCCACCAGTTTGTCGTCGTTCTCGGGGTCGTATTCCTTCTTGAGCGAGGCATTGAATGTCCATGCGAATACCTGATAGAATCCTGCACGGAAGGGACCGAGGAAGGCTTTTACTATCTCGTACGAACTTTGGTTGCACTCTCGGTCAACAAGTTTTATGAGCAGTTTGCCTTGCGAATAGGTTAGTTTCTTCATTCTTGGAGTATAGGTTTTCCATATCTCCTTCTCCACCGCCTTTATGTGCTCGTCCTTGCTTTTCTTGTCGGGAAGGAGTTGCAGGGTTTCGTAGGTCTCCTTTATCAGTGCATTCACCTCCTTTGCAATGGGCAATACCGTCTTTACGTTGTGTACAAGTCTGTTGTACTTTTTCCTTTGCCTGTTGTTCTTGAACTTTAGCGGTGCATATATTGGAAGTTCGGGCAGGAGATACTGGTACATGGTATCACCATCCAGAATGTATGGCTTCAGAATTAGGTATCTTTGTAGTTTAGATGCATTTTCCTGATGTGTTATCTTATCTTGATGCAAGATACTCAATTTCCCGATTATCTGAACAACATCCTCCTGGGCACGGGTAATGCCTGTGAATGTTGCCAAGAATATCAGTATGACGAGTATCTTCTTCATTCTTGTATCCAGTATCTTTTGCTTTTGTGCAGAGGTCAGTAACTAACACTTGTATCAAATCCAGCCTTTCTGATTTTCTCCGCTATTGCGTCCATAGTTTCGTGGTCGGCCTTTTCCAGGCCTTCCGTTGGCCATTCCCTGTCCAGGGTGTATATCATCACCTGCCTGGGGTTTATTCTTTTCAGTGCGTCTATGTATGGTTCTATGTATTCGTCCTTGCAATTGTCCACGGAGACGAGGTTTCCGTCCTTGTCCCTGACATTGCCCTTCATGAACATTGTCTGCACCACGGCATGGCCGTTCATACTGGCAAGGTTTTCTATAATGGATTTGATGTCGTAGTGACCTGTAGGCTGGTCAACAAGGCGGATGTATTCTTCCGATACGGTATCCATTTTCATCACTGCATTGTCCACCTTCATGAGTGCATCAAAAACCTCCTTGCGATGTATCTGGGTGCTGTTGGACAATACCGTCACCTTAGCCATTGGAAAGTATTTTGAGCGCAATGACAATACATTGTCCACTATCTCTGAAAACTTGGGGTGCATGGTAGGTTCGCCATTGCCTGAGAAGGTCAGTGTGTTCAGGTCTTCTCCGCATTCCTTCATTGCTTCCAGCCTTTCCCTAAGTTTGTATTCTATTTCCTCAACCGTAGGCAGAGGTTTGCTTGGACGATGGTCCTTGTTCAAGCCGCATTCGCAATAGACACAGTCAAACGAGCACCACTTGCCATCGCCAGGCATCAGGTTTATGCCAAGCGATATGCCGAGCCTCCTGCTTTTTACAGGACCGAATATAGGTGATTGGTGCAGTATAGTCATATATATGTTTTTACTTTTTATAGAAACTGGGCATGAACAGGAACAATACGGTGTATATCTCCAGACGTCCTACGAGCATATAGAAACTCATCAGCCACTTTATTGCAGGATGTACCATAGAGTAGTTGCTTGCAGGACCTGTCAGCCCGGCACCGGGTCCTATGTTGCTCAGTGCGCTTATGCTGCTTCCGAAGGCCGTTGTAAAATCCATTCCCAGCAATGTCATCACCGATATGGCAAGCATGATCATTATGGCATAGATGACAAAGTAGCACAGGGTGCGTCTTACTCTCTCGTTTTCCATTACACGTCCGCCAAGACTTACGCTCAGTACGGCTCTTGGATGCAGTTGCTTTATGAATTCGTTTCTGATGGCTTTCAAGGCCACCACGAATCGTACCACCTTTATACCACCTGCCGTACTGCCGGCACACGAACCTATTATCATCAGCATAATGGTGGGGATTAGGTAAACATCTCCCCACGATACGTAGTCGAACTTCATTGCGGCATATCCCGTACTGCTAATGATACTCGTCACATGGAATAGGGCACTTCGGAACTGCTCTTCCAATCCAATGGGCAAGGTATGAAGGCTTTGTGATGCATGTGATGCAAAGTTGAAAAGCAGCACGAACACCACCACGGCGGTAAGAACTATCTTCACGAAGGCATTCAGTTCCTCGTTGCTACGGATTATGTCCCACCTCCTGATTATGGCATAGTAGAACATGCCAAAGTTCAGGCTTGAAAGGAACATGAACACCGCCGCCACATACTCGATGTATGGCGAATTATAGTACGCTATGCTTGCCGTGCGTGTGGAGAAACCGCCTGTTGCCGTTGTGGTGAATGAATGGCAGATGGCATCAAAGGCATTCATGGGACCTGCATAGTAGAACAGTGCACAAACGATGGTCAGCACCAGGTATATCATCATCAGCCTCCGTGCCGTTGTGGCTATCTTGGGGCTTAGTTTATCCATGCCAATTCCAGATGTCTCGGCAGAGAATATCTTGTTGTTGCGCATTTCGCCCGTTGGCACAAGGGCAAAGGTGAATACCACTATACCAAGACCGCCCATCCATTGCGTTATGCATCGCCAGAACTTAAGTCCGTGGCTTAGTCCGTCTATGTCGGATATCACCGAGGCTCCCGTAGTGGTGAATCCCGACATGGCTTCGAACATGGCATCCTCTATGCTCATTCCTGCCAGCATCATGTATGGTATCATGCCTATCAGCGAGAAGAGTACCCATGTAAGTGTCACCACCATGAAACTGTCGGCGCGTGAGAAGTATTTGCTTTGGTCTTCGCTTGCATGCCTGGCTTTCCACTTGCCTATGCTCAGTGTTATGCCGCCTATCACGAAACTCAGTGCGGCACACGCCATGAACACCCACCAGTCTTTCTCGTTATGAAAAAGGCTGACGGCTCCGGTAATCAGCAGGAATACCGACTCCAGTTGAAGCAATGTGCCGAAGATGCTTTTCTTCATTTCTTATCGTAGGCGTGCTTGGGATAGTCGATGGTATAGTGCAACCCTCGGCTTTCCTTTCTTTCCAGGGCATGGCGGGTGATTAGGTAACCCACGTTTATCATGTTTCTCAGTTCGCAGATGTCCTTGGTGGGCTTCACGCGCTTGAACAGGTGTTCCGTCTCCTCAAAGAGAAGATCCAGTCGTTCCCACGCACGGTGCAGGCGAAGGTCGCTGCGCACAATGCCCACATAGGTGGACATTATCTGGTTCACCTCCTTCTTGTCCTGTGCAATGAGCACCTGCTCCTCGTTGGTAAGTGTGCCCTCGTCGTTCCACTCGGGTATGTTGTCGTTGAACTTGTATCCGTCCACCACCTCTATCGAGTGCTTTGCCGCGGCATCGGCATACACTACGGCTTCTATCAGCGAGTTGCTTGCCAGACGGTTGCCACCGTGCAATCCTGTGCACGAACATTCGCCTATGGCATACAGGCGTCGGATGCTGCTCTGTCCGTCAAGGTCCACCTTGATGCCGCCGCACATGTAGTGTGCACATGGCGAAACGGGTATGTAGTCCTTCGTTATGTCTATGCCCAGGCTCAGGCACTTGGCATAGATGTTGGGGAAGTGCTTCTTGGTTTCCTCCGGGTCTTTGTGCGTTACATCCAGGCATACATGCTCTATGCCATGAATCTTCATCTCGTTGTCTATGGCACGTGCCACTATGTCGCGTGGTGCCAGGCTCAGTCGCTCGTCATACTTCTGCATGAACTCCTTGCCGTTGGGCAATCGCAGTATGCCTCCATATCCGCGCATGGCTTCGGTTATCAGGTATGCAGGATGCTTCTCTTTGGGATTGTACAAGGCGGTAGGATGGAACTGCACGAACTCCATGTCCTGCACCTTGCCCTTGGCACGGTACACCATGGCTATGCCGTCGCCCGTGGCTATTACGGGGTTTGTTGTAGAGGAATACACGGCACCTGTGCCGCCTGTTGCCACCACGGTGACCTTGGACAGATAGGTGTCCACCTTGTCGGTTTCGGGGTTCAGTATGTATGCACCGAAGCATTCCACGTCGGGAGTGCGCCTTGTCACACGAATGCCCATGTGGTGCTGGGTTATTATCTCCACGGCAAAGTGGTTTTCCAGTACCGTTATGTTCTTGTCCTTGCGCACGGCCTCCATCAGTCCGCGCTGTATCTCAAAGCCTGTATCGTCGGCATGATGCAATATTCTGAATTCCGAGTGTCCGCCCTCTCTGTGCAGGTCAAACTCTCCGTCTTCCTTCTTGTCGAAGTTCACACCCCATTGCACCAGGTCTTTGATTCCGGCAGGTCCTCCCTTCACCACCTGCTCCACGGCCGCAGGGTCGGAAATGTGGTCACCGGCTATCATGGTGTCCTCGATATGCTTCTCGAAGTTGTCCACCAAGAGGTTTGTCACCGATGCTATGCCGCCCTGTGCCTTCGAAGTGTTCGACTCCTCAAACGATGTTTTACACACAAGGGCCACCTTGCCCTTGCCGCTCTGGCTCACTTTCAATGCGTAGCTCATGCCTGCCACGCCCCCTCCGATAATGAGAAAATCAAATTTCTTAATCATTTCGTTACTTCCTTTTTATTTGGTCGTGAATCCAGTGTCCGCCTTTATTTTGTTCTGGTGTGCGCGGAATTCAGTATCCTTAATCTGCACAAAGATATTAAAATAACCTCATACACGCAAGCACGCGCCCGAGAAATGCGGTAATTTAACGTGTTTTTCCATCGACCAGGGTAAGTGTGGTAGGATACAGCATGGGCCACAGAAATATAGGACTTGACCAAATAAATTTGCGACTTTTTTCTGTTATTTAGTTAAAAATGAAGTCAGGTTTCCTTA
>ERZ808043.5-NODE-5-length-134403-cov-9.596065_pt1 | contig 134403 bp, 99 predicted proteins | sample MGYA00380194_ERZ808043 | MGnify/ENA primary metagenome ERZ808043 (study PRJEB31490, sample SAMN06133370) | cow dung metagenome | isolation source: H3 | host: cow | place: China: Chengdu | collected 2015-05 ...
ATAGATAATATAGATAATATAGATAATATAGATAATATAGATAATATAGATAATATAGATAATATAGAAAAAGAATATAATAATACTATATATAATATGTTGGAGCAAGGGATGACATTGGAAGAAGTTGCCAAATGTCTTGCCCCAACTAATTGGGATTGCTTTGTTTACTTTAAGAATAAATTGAAGGATAATGAATCAACTAGACAAGATTACTTTAATTTGAGTAGAGTGTTATCAGACTTGAATTATAATTTTAATCCAAATTGAAGTAGTTAATTTACAATGTTAGCACATTGACTAATATTTTAGTATTATATTAGTTTATGTGCTAACGACAATTATTTTATTTATTTTTTTCTTTTTTCAATTTGCTAGATATTTATAATAGAGGAGTAACTTCAATGTAAGTTCATTTCAGTTACTCCAACACAAGATGAAAATAAGTTAGAATAAATAGATTTAATTATGAATAGATGTTCAATTCAAGAATTTAAAGAGAAGTATGGTTTTGACACTCCAACAAAGGGTATGCCAATAGACATCAATAATAGGGATTATTACAGAAGTAGCATAGACCCTTGCAACCTTTACACCAAGAAACAACTAATTGAAAAGGGCATACCCTTCAACACAATAATAAAAAGATATGATAGGAGGGATGTACGATGAACAACACCAAACAAAGTATGGCAAAGAGTGGCAATCTCAACCCAATGTACGGCAAACGACACTCAACGGACACTAAGAAGAAAATTAGTGATAGTCAAAAACAACGCTACCAAGCAATAAGGAAAGCACTTAAAGAACAAGAACTATTCGAGTATGCAGATACAAGTTTAGACGCTCGTAGAGAGGTTTTTAGACACCTTTTAGACACCAATGAACTATCTTTCAACAGTGTTCAGCAAGCAGTAAATTTCATTGCAATTATGCTTGGCAAAGAAAGAATCCAAGATATTATAAAGGCAGAAATCGACAAAGTGGTTTCAGAAACTTACAAGGTTAGTAATAAGAACAAAGGGCAGAATCCTTGAAAAACCACGCTCCTGTAGGGAATATAACTGTTTAGCGTGTATCGCCTCAGTAAATATTCTGCGTGCAGAATAAGGGCGTTACCGACTGCAATTTGGGGGCATTGGCAACGGCAATATGGCGTACATATAATAATATATAAGAATATAAAATATGCAGCTCGTATGAGCTGCATATTTTGTTATTATATCAACAGTTTTGAATATTAAACTTCATCAGTAAACCATACTGTATAAACGTCATTTTCAAATCCATCAGATGTTGTAATTACATCTTCTGTGTTTATTTTTACGCTTGTTACATAATCTTTGTTTACAAGATACATTTCATTATCTTCATCAACTTCTTCGATGTCATAAAATCGCTCCGTATGGGAAACATCTTGTTTGTTGAATAGTTGCAAATACAAATGTCTAAGTTCGTAATGATTATCTATGTTAAATTCTCCAACGATGCCAATTTTTTCATCTTCCATTCTTTTTAGAAGATTTTTAAATTCCTCTACTATCGCTTGTTGCTTTTCTGTCAATGCGATTCTCTCTTTTGTTCCCATAAAGATATTTGATTTTTAATTAAAAAAATATTGTCGCTGGGTTAGTTCTTTTTCTTTTTATATTACCCGCTATCTGTCATCCTCAAATATGAGAAATGTATTATCTTTAATGCATTTAGCTATTTCAGGTTTATTTGTCCAAAGTTTATTAAATAAATTCTCACCAAAAGGAGACACCCAATTCTGAGAACCTTCTATTGGGGTTTCTCCACACTCTAAACAATCTATGTAATCTGTTGAGGTCAAATATTCAGGATGCAATAAAAAGATGCAAGCAATATGTAATTCAAAAATATTAGCAATGCAAGATAGTATTAAAGACAAATATGATTCTCTATCCTTGAAGTAATAATCACTATTATTCAATAACATATAGACAAATTTATTATAGTGTAGATTATCATTGCATTTATCTTTTATGCTATTATAATACCCATTTTCCGATATATCAAAATATTGCCTAATCTTATCCAAAGACTTTGCACGGTTAAGATAACTAATCATATTCTTATATGGAGGCAAACTCTTCTCGCCTTTATACCATTTTTCTATCATATCAACATACAGGGTCTTAGAAAAATCATATTTCTCTCTTAAATATACAGTTTTGTAAATATCTATTATAACTCCTTCAAAATATTTTCGTACCAATCCAAATCCATCATTGATTTTGCTTATTTCAAGAAGTGTTTTTATTGATTCTAATGTATTTTTTAACGATGAGTATATGATGCTATCAATATTGGCAGTCGCAGACACTCCACCTTGAAAGAAACTTGATGATGACGTTGAAATAAACTCATAAGATTCCATCATAAGGTCTATCTCGTTAAATATTCGGTGTTTTTTGTACGTTTCTGTTATTCTCATCCCATTTGTATTTCATTCATTTTATACTTTCCTCAAGAACACGCCAAGCACCATCAACATCAATATCTGTTTGTGCATAACTAATATCCAATAATTCATCGGATAAGAGATAATCATATTTCTGTTGAAACTTGTATACTCTCTCTATTTGTGAGGCAAGCTCTATTGCATTTGGTTTGCCCTTTTCTACAATACGTTCCACGTCATTCTTACTTATGCCTGATATATAGAGAGAATTTATTTCCACATTAATTTCTAAATAGAATTCAGCTATAAGTTTAATGGTGTAATTGATAACCCCTCCCGCCCAAGTAAAGAAAACAAATACGTCCTCACTTTGCGACAAATTATCTACTTCATTTTCGCTGTTCGCATTGTATAACTTTATAAAACAAATGTTCTCTAAATTATATTTACGAAAAAATTCTCTTCCTATATTTAATTCTTTTTTGGCATTAGCATCAAGATACTTATAGTTTTCGCTACTACAATATATATCTTTCATTTTATTGATTATTGTAGAAGAAACAGGGTAAAAACTGCCACTAAAAAGCAAATCTCCTTGTTTTATTGCTTGAGATACATATATAATTTTTCTTTTCAAATCTACATTTTCAACATACCAATTCTTTGCACCTAGAGTTATAATAGTTTTTGTTTGTGGTATATCTTGAATTACACCAATCCTACCACCATTTATATCCATCACTGTATAGTCATCTGCAGAATAAAAGACTGCATAGAAATCCCTCTCCTTTATAATAGACTCTCCTCTTCTTCCTAATATTATTCCACCAGAATTTAATTGACAAATCACACCTTTTTCACCTAATGAATAAAGAACCTTTTTAAAAGTATTTGAATCAATGTTAGAGAATGCTCCTTTTTTGCATAGCGTGTTATACAGCTCCTGCGCAGAGATGCTATTGTATGACGCTATTAGTGATAATATCTGCTGAATCAATGTAGAGAAGTGGTACTTGTTTGTTTGTACAACCTCATATTTTTTTTCTTTGAGTAATTCTACTACTGCGATGTTCTGAAATAGATTTTCTCTTAAATTAAAATCACCTTCTCTATCTATTGAAAAGATTCTTAGATACGACGCTTCATTTCTACGACCAGAGCGTCCTAATCTTTGACGCAAACTAGACACTGAATTTGCCACTTCTATTTGGGCAATAGATTTCACTTTTCCAATATCAACGCCAAGTTCCATTGTTGAGGTGCATATTGCCGTAACAGGATATGTACCATTTTGCAACTCTTTTTCAACCCCCTCTCTTACCTCTTTTGACAGATTGCCGTGATGGATTCTAAATTCATTAGGAATGTAATATGCTTCACACAACTCACTCAGATTTGCAGTGTAAAACTCTGCGTCCTTTTTGGAATTAACAAACACAAGATTGTTTGTGCCTCTTAGTTTGTTTATTATTTCGTTGGATATATCATCACCAACATTATTGTGTTCATTTGCAATATATTCTTTTATAAGAATCTTTACTTCGTGTGATGATTTTTCTTGTTTTATGATATTACAATTAATCGCTCTGTTTCCACGGAGATAATCTTTTACATTTTCAAAATCTGAAAATGTTGCACTCATTGCAATGCGAGGAATTATCCTTGAAGTGATTATTTCAACTCTAGACAATAAAGACTGTAATTGTTTTCCTCGCTCTGTTCCAATAAAAGCGTGGAGTTCATCTATAACAATATATTTTAATGAAGCAAATATAGATTCCGCATAACCTCTTCTATTTATCAAAAAGGATTCTAAAGACTCGGGAGTTATAATTAATATATCTGCGGGAGATTCTATAAATTGTTTTTTCTTAGAAATGCTAATATCTTGATGCCAAGGGGTTATACTAGTTTTGGTTACTGCTGTTAAATCAGAAAGTCTTCTGAATTGGTCATTTATCAATGCTTTTAGAGGACTAATATATAGAACCTTACAACCCTTATTTGAGTCATTTATGACAGAACTTAATATCGGTAAAAATGCCGCCTCTGTTTTTCCACCAGCAGTGGCAGCACTAATAACAACATCCGTATCACCTTTTAATATAATTGGTATAGACTTCTCTTGAATTTCATTAAGAGAAGTCCAACCTTGTTGCCATATCCATCGCTGAATTGGATGTGCCAACATTTCAAATTGTGATTCATTGTGTTGCATTCTTACAATTTAAATGTCGCAAATTCATCATCTGTAGAATCTGTTATCAACTGAGTTCTTGAAGTATTCTTGCTAAAATCACTTTCTTCTACATCTGCTTCCACTTCAATATTATCTATAATCTCGTCCCATTTGACAGATGGATATTGCTCTAAAATAGATAGTAAATCCAAGAATCCTTTTATTGTAGTTCTTGGAGTTCTAAAATAGCATTCTCCAATTCTATTAGCACAATGATTCATAAATGCAATCAAACCCTTATCGGGTATTAGATAGTTCTGTGCATTTCCGCTTGCATATACATTGCGTAAGTTTTGCAACAAAATCAAGAACTCCTCTTGGGTGAGGTTCGGTAAGCGAAGCACTGTGCTATTGTAGTCGGTTAAACCCAATATACTTGTAAAACTATTTTCGGTGAGTCTTGATTTTAGTGCTTCATAACTATATAATCCCTTGTATGAATCAGTAAGGAAGTCTGGAGTACCACCCATTATAAACCCGATGCCCGACAAAGAACCCTGTAGGGTGTCATTTAAAATATTTAATATTACTTCGTAATTCGACTTGCGAGATATTGATGTTGGTATTTTGTATAGGTTTACCATTTCATCCAAACAAATCAACAATCCTTTATACCCTGCTTTACGAACAAAAATAGAATACAATTTTAGCGAGTTGTAGAATGTGGCATCATTTATATATTCTCTAACTCCTAAATCTCGCATTGTATCATTTTTTGAAGTGTACTCTGCCCGTAACCACTTCAATGCATTCTCTTTTAAAATATCATTTCCCGTATTATATCCTTCCCAATACTTACTAATGATTGTTGCAAAATTATAACCGTCTGTGTAGTCATTTAATTCACGCAGTTTCTCATATATTACGGCAGAAACATCTATACATCTTTCAGTTGCCTCAATCCTCGCATTTGAAATAAATTTCTCTAGAATGTTAGACAACGCTCCTCCATCTTGCTTTGTTCTCGTAGAGATATTCATTGTAAGTTCTGAAAACAAAGTTCTTGCTTGCCCATTAGAACTATATAATCTTTTGGTTGGTGATAAATCAGCATTCATTACAACCAATCCTTTTTCAAGTGCAATAGAACGAATCAATGATAAGAAAAACGTTTTTCCAGAACCGTATTCCCCAACTACAAGTCTAAATGCGGTTCCGCCATTTGAGATAGTTTCTATGTTTCTTACAAATGAATTTAACTCTTTATTTCTTCCAACTTGAATATGTTGCAAACCCATTCTTGGAACAACACCACTTCTCAGTGATTGAATAATAATATCTTTTTCCTTTGTTTTTATTGTTTTTATCATAGTATTCCGCTTTATATCATAGTAGTTCGTTCTTATAATCTAATACTACAAATATCTCATCTCCATTGTCTTCAATCACAGCATTGTCTATTTTAGAATATGAATAGTCATTAATTTCCTCCAAAACTGCGCCTAATATTAATCCCTTACTCTTGCAGATTGAATCTAAGTCATCTTTATTCCAGATTTCTTTTGTGAATAAAAGTATTAGCATTTCATTAAGTGAATCTGTGTTAGATTTGATTTCAGGCTTTAATTCTTCTATATCCACAAATATATCAGTCAATAATGCTTGAGACTTCTCTGTTTCTTGTTTGTATATATCAAGTTTCTTTGTGTTGAGAATAATTTTTTGTGGTCGTGATATTTTACAACACGCTACAACAATATCGTCATCTGATAGTTTAATTCCTTTTTTGTAAAATTTAATTTTATCTATTAAACTTAAATCTATTCTTGCAACATTACCTTTTGCTGTGATTAAAAGTATATTATCTGATTTTGTTATAAAAGAACTATGTATAACAAATTCATTTTCAGTCAGATTTATTAGTGTAGAACCATAACTGTTTCTATCTCTGAAATAACGTTGAGTTACCTCCATTTTGCGTATTCTACCTTGTGAACTTATCAATAGAAAAGATATGTCACTTTGGATAGATATATCCTCGTATGCAAACTGACAACAATCTAAACAACACAACTCTATATCTGCGTTATTTATGAATTTACAACAACTAACACCTTTACCTTTGGATAATAATGATGTCGTTGGAATGGTATCAGATGAAAATATTTTACCCATACCATTATTGCAAGAATTGAAGATATATTGTTTTCCTTTTACTAAGGCAACATCTGCTACTCTATCATTTTCATTCAATGTTATTGCTTGAATGATTCTTATGTTTTTATAATCAGAAAGTTTCTGTTTTATAATTTTCCCCTTTTGGGTCATTATTAATATGTTATAATTTACAATATCTTCGCTATTAATAAGTGATTTTATTGATACTATTGCACAAAAGTTATCATTAGTAATATTGAATCGTTCATTTAATGAAATACCTTTTTCTAATACTTTTGTACTCGGTATATCAACAACATCTATTCTACAGAACATACCCTGTTCCGTAATGACAAGCAGTGTATCCCCTGATGAAACCTCTTTTATCGTTCTAACACCCTCTGAATAATAACTTTTAAAAACTCCAGCAGTACCTATCTTTTGAATGCTAAATTCATTCTTAGGTGTCTTTTTAATATAACCATCTTTTGTTAAAGCGATAATCATAATACTTTTAAATGTTTGTTATTCAATACTCTGTAATAGATTTTCCAAATCTTCCTTTGAAGCAATCTTATATATTTTTTCATTGTACTCTACAAAACCATTGATAGCAGACTTAGGCTCCTCTTGCTTTTCTGTTATCAGTTCAAGATAGTCCACACCTAGGACATTTGCAATCTCTTGTATTTTGTCTAGATTCTTGGTTTCCAACGCAACATTTACATTCTGTTTCTTGATACCCAACATATCTGCAAATGCTGTCTTTGAGATTCTCTTCTTATGTAAAATCTCCTCAATTCGTAATTTAATCATATTACTCATTTTACGTCCTTGTTCTTGTAAAGGTATTATATTAAATCTAAAAACGCAACAAAGGTAATACAAAAAAGTTACACGATAATGATAAAATATTACAAAATGCTTGCAGGAGTAATAAAAAAGCATTACCTTTGCATCAGAAAAGGAAATAAGAACAGAAATACAGACGATAACAATGAGAGCACAAGTTGGTAAATATTATTTTGGGAGACATCGTTCAAATTGGGGTATTTGGCAATATGAGTTTGTCAGTGAAACAGGTTCGATGGGACGATTTATCAAGGACGTATTTTCTTACGAGGATGCAGTTAAGGAGGTTTACAGTTTAAACGGTTGGGGGCAACCTAAACAGATAAGAAGAAGTTTTTAATCATTTAACCAAATAATAGATTCAGTTATGAAGCAGATGGCAACAGTTAGCACAAACGAGATTGTACGTTACACAGCAAAGAACATAGCAATGAACAACGTTGATATGATTACTGCAACATCAAAGGGTATGGCACTCGAAGCAATGAAGAAGCGTATGATGAGAGGTGAGTGCGTGAGATTCGCTTATATGAAGAAGGATGGTTCCGTAAGAATAGCAGTAGGAACACTTCAACCCCAAGCAGTTGAAGCAAACACAGTTGGTACAGGTTTGCCCAAACGTTTTTATGGTATGTTTGCTTACTTGGATTTGGAGAAGATGGATTGGCGAGGTTTCAAGGAAGAGCGTTTCATAGGTACGATAGAGAACTAATCAAGGATTAGGGGAGCAATCCCCTTTCTTTTCCAATATAATATTTGAAGATATGGCAAACTATATAATGCAGATACTAAGGTCTTATGCAATGGTTGTTTTCTCTTGGGGATTTAATAATCCCACTGCTATTGAAAACGGTCTTCGATTCAAAGTTCAAGGTTTCAAGTTCAAAGGCACTGTTGAGGTGGAATACAACGAAGGCACAGACCTTTTCGATATAAGACTAATACAGAATGGCAAGGTTGTTGAAACTATTGAGGATGTTTATTTGGATTCTTTGGTCGATGTCATTGATAACCACGTTGAGAAGGTGGATAATTACAAACAAAGGGTAATCAATACATACGCCATTGGAATTTAAACACCTTATATAATATGATTGCTTTAAAAATGCTTTGCTTTTTTTAAATGCTTTTCTGCTTTTCATAAAAAAACACTAACTTTGCCTGTGGTTTAAGCCACCTGATTAACAAACGAAGAGAATAACTGCCTTATAAAGAGAAGATTAGAGGTTTGGTTCGAATCCCTCTCTCTCCGCTCACAACGAATGGAATCAGCTGAATGCCAGTTGGTTCCATTTTTCGTTTTTGCTTGTTGCTCCCCCAAATTGCTTCCTCCCTCTTTGGGCAATGTTCATGGTTATCAATAATGGAATCCGATATATACTGCAAACTAAAAGTTAGAGAGGGTTATTCTGGCTCAGTAGTTATTCTGGGTAACAATAATCAGTATGATGCAAAGCGAACCTCATATTATGCTAAACGCATTGTGTAGCAAGAAGGTTGTAAAGAAAAGACTTGATGGTTGGGCTAACACTTATCAGCGTCAGTAATTGCTTTGCGGAAAAGAGAACGCCTGCAGGAGTGTTTGTAGGACATGTATTTGGTTCTCGGGAGGACCGACCCGAAAGTACCGGGAACTCTCGCCTTGGTCCTCGGGAGGACCGGACCTTGTCCTCGGGAGGGCTGGATTTGGTCTTTGAGGGGTCTGTCTTTGGAGTTCAGGGCATTGGATCTTTTTTCTAAGTGATCTTTATCCCTGATATACCTTTTATCGGAACATTCTCATCTCTATGCCAATACTTTCGGCATTGACTCCACAAGGAGGGTTTTCCTTGTCTACACGGATACTGAGGGAGCGGATTGTGCCAAAATCTGCAAGCAGTTTTTGTCCCATCCTGTATGCCAGATGTTCAAGCAATGCGGCTGGTTTTGCCATTTCCTTTCGTATGCTGTCTATGATAGATGCGTAGGATACGGTTCCCGAAAGTTGGTCCTTGATGATCGCATCGTCCGACATTTCCACGTCTATGCTTAGTGTTATGTAAAACTTTGCGCCTACTTTGTTTTCTTGGGGCATTACTCCGTGGTATCCATACAGGGCCAGACGATTGATATGTATTGTGCTAATCATTTACTTCTTCTTGATTCTGGAAGCATTCCTGTTCGTTGCCATTATTGTTGGATACATAGCGTTTCAGAGCCTTGGATACACCAGAGACCCATGTATTCATGTTGTCGGAATCAAGTTGTAGGGAAGAAATCAGTGCAATGACATTCTCCAGAGGCATACCGTAACGTAGTATGCCAGAGATGAGTTTGGCATAGTTCCAGTATTCTGGATTGAAACGTTCGGATAGTCCCTCAATGGTAATCTTGTATCCACGTTTGTTTACGAATTGGAAGTCATAGCGGCGTGATCCGTCCTTAAGCACGCGTCGTAGTATGTGACCATTGCTTACGCTTTTGGGAATCATTATGCCCTCGTCGTCGTCCAGTATACCGGTAAAAATCTCGTATGGACGTCCGTTCAGCAGGCCTACGAATGCTACCCATCGGTCTTTCTTGTTCTGGAAACGCACGATGTCGCATTCCAATGATTCTGGACGTGGGTTTTTCTTCCCTGAGGGAAAATTGCCCTGAAACCCCTGGCGGCGTATTGTGTCGTCCAAAGTCAGTGACATGGTCTCGTTGGCCTCTGCTGTATAGCGTATGTCTGTAAAGACCTGTGCAAGTGTTTCTTTGTTGTTTATCTCTACGAAATGCTTGTTCTCTGGCAGAGATTCTTTGTGGGAATATAAAGCATCAATGCGTTCGGGGGTATAGGGGATATAAGTCTCCTGATGTACAAAGGCTTCCACTGGCAGGCGGTCGGAAGGTGCGGGCTTTTCATCTGGCCATCCAAGAGTGATGGTTGCAACAGGGAAGGTGAGCAAGGGCAGATGTAGCGTATCTATGATGAGTTGCGGATTGTATACGGTGGTTCCGAGAAAGCACAATCCTAAACCTTCTGCCTCAGCCAGGTCACAGAATCTTTGGCAAAAGAGCAGTGTGTCAGTGGTAGCATTTTGATAAGAGAGTATGTTGTTGTATCCAGGGTTGGCCTGTCGGTTGAGGGCCCAATCCGTAGTGCGGCGGAAGTCTGCACAGAAGGTGAGCAAAACGGGTGCTCCCGTAACCATAGGTTGGTTGAAGTGGGCGGGAGCCAGACGTTCCTTTATAGTCTCGTCTCTTGTGACTACAACGCTATATAGTTGTAGGTTGCCCATGGTTTGGGTGTGCGATGCTTTTTCAAAAAGTGAGTTCAGCAATTCATCGCTGACGGGTGCGGAGGTATACTTGCGAACGGATGCTCTCATGTTTCTATGCGGTTACATCTTCTTTTCAATTTCCCTGACTTCTTTTCTGAATGCAGGGTTTTCCTTCATCTTCTTCTCGATATTGTTGATGCCATGGAGCACGGTGGCATGTGTACGCCGCCCAATAACGTAGCCAATGTGCTTGGCGGTATCTCCGGTGTGTTTCTGTGACAGATACATTACCACCTGGCGTGCAAGAACGAATTCGGCCTTGCGGCTTTCTCCATAAAGTTCTTCGTGGGTCACTTTGTAGTGGCGGCAAACGGCCTCTACAATGTCCTCAATGTTAAGTGTGCGTCGTCTGTGGCGAGTGTTGGCTTTCAGTATCTTGCGTGCAAAATCCAGATCAATATTTGCTCCATGAACTACGCTCCATGCGAGCATGGAGTGAACTATGCCTTCCAGTTCGCGCACATTGTCTTGCAGGTTCTCGGCTACGTATTCAATTACATCCTCGGGGATGTTCAGGCCATCCTTGCGCACAAGGCGTAGGAGAATGTCGTGGCGTAGTTGTACGTCGGGTGCTTCCAGTTCTGCCAACATGCCCCATTTAAATCGCGTGAGCATGCGTTCCTCCATATCCTTCAATTCCACGGGTGGACGGTCGCTGGTCATGATGATTTGTCTGCCATTCAGGTGCAGGTGGTTGAAGATGTGGAAGAATGCTTCCAGGGTTTTCTCTTTGCCAGAGAATTCCTGTACGTCGTCCACAATCAGGCAATCTATGCTTTGGTAGAAATGTATGAAATCGTTTGTCTTGTTGTTGATGCGTGCATCCACGTACTGAACCTGGAATATGTGTGCAGATACGTACAATACGCGTTTTTCGGGATGCTTTTGCCTAAGGCGCACTCCAATAGCATTCACCAGGTGCGTCTTTCCACATCCGCTTGGGCCATAGATGAAGAGGGGGTTGAATGTTTTCCTTGCTGGAAAGTCTGCAACACTTTGTCCTACACTGCGTGGAAGGCGATTTGACAGACCTTCAATGAAATTGTCAAAAGTCTGTTCTATGTTGAGGTATGATTCAAAATCAGAAGCGGGCACAACAGTATGCATTACCCCGGGTGCACGGTTGAGCATACGGTTGGATGTGGGTTCGCGCAGGAGTGCTGTTCGGTTACCTTCTTCGCGTACTACTTCGTCTTCTATAACGGCCACCTGATATATCAGTCGGGTGTCTTGCCCGAATACGTGATACAGCGCCAGATAAATTAGCTGTCGGTAGTTCTCTTCCAGATATTCGTAGAAGAACTGGCTGGGCACATATATGAGCACCTCCTTGGTGTCAAAATCATAAGACTTAAATCTTATGGGTTCAAACCAGGTAGTGAATTGTTGTTGGTTCAATCTGGAACGTATCAGTTCCAGGCATCTTTTCCACTGGTCTTGCGGAGTTGTCATCAATTATTTAGATGTTAAATGATGATGGAATAGTATTAGATTTCGCTTTGCGTGATGGTTGGCTCCGGTTGGTTGTGCTTAAAATCACGTGGAGCCGTGTATGTTGTGTGTTTTTTGTTTATTTGCTTTTGCTCCCGAAGACAGAGAAGTGTACATAGCGCTTGGGATGAGTTTTGAGGTCTGTCATCAGGGAATCTGCACTGCTCACGGTTCTATGTAGAGAGTTGTACAATCCGCGGTCATACATAAGTGCGCCAAGAGTGCCGTTGGGATTTTGCATTTGGCTGACCATGGTGTTCACATTCTCTATGGTAGTATTTACGCTTGCGAGTGTAGGTTGCAGGTCTATGGTCTTGAAGTTCTCTGTAATGAGAAGAACGTTTTCGCCCACTTTGTTGTATGTCTGTGCCAATGCTGGAAGGTCTCTGCCAACGATTGTGTTTAGATGTTGTGTGGTTTTTGTAAGGTCCTCGGTAACCTCTTCCACGTTGTTCAGGATGGCTGCCAGATTCGGATCGTTTACTATTCGGTTTAGCGAGGTGATGAGGGTGTCCAGCTTATTGGCAATATTGTTCACCGTTGGCATTATTTCCTCGGCTTTTCCCATAAGTCCGTTAGAATCAGTGCCAGGGATGGTATCTCCAGCGTTGTACACCTTGTCGCTGATTTGTGCAGGTGTAATGTTCATGGTACATCCGCCCATTAGACCGGATTCCAAATATGCTTTTGTGCCGTGGCATAGTTTTAGTTTGGGGTCAACGCTTATTTCTACGAGCACATTGCCGGGATTGTTGTAGTCGTAAATGATGTTTGATACAATGCCGACTTCGTATCCGTCCACAAACACGGTGCTGCTTTTTGCCAATCCCTTGGCGTTTGCGAATCGGATATAGTATTCGTTGCTGATGTTGAATAGGGCCTTTCCTTTGAGGAAGTTTATTCCAAGGAATAGTGCTATTAAGGCTATTATACCCATCAAGCCAATTTTGAATTCCTTCTTCATAATCATTGTGGTTTTATTTTGTCTTTGCTGAAGTTTGCCGAACTGTAGTCTTTTGATTTGCTTGCCAGTGAGGCTGTGTGTTATCTGTTCTTCTTGTAGTAGATTTGGAAGGCATTGTATATGCTCTTGGCCAATTGTTTCTGTCCCCAATCACTGGCCAGGTACTTTTCCTCCTGTCGATTGTTGATGAATCCCAATTCTATGAGCACGCTGGGCATGCTTACTTCTCGGAGAACCAGAAAACCTGCTTGGTGTACACCCTTGTTTATGCGTTTTGCCGTTGTAGCAAACTGCTTTTGTACCAATCGGGCAAAGTCCACACTGGATGCCATGTACTGGTCTTGCATGAACTCAAATATGATGTACGATTCGCTGCTGTTGGGGTTGAATCCCTCGTATGTCTGCTTGTAGTTGGTCTCCAAGGTAATTACGGAGTTTTCTCTTTTGGCCACAGCCAGATTGTCTGCAGCTCTGTGCATACCCAGCGTATATGTTTCGGTACCCTGTGCCTTGGTTCCCTTACGTCCGGAAGCGGTACTGTTGGTGTGGATGGAGATGAACAGGTCGGCTTTGGCCTTGTTGGCAATAGCTGCCCTTCTGCCCAGTTCCACGAAGGAATCCTTGCTTCTGGTGTAGACAACTCTGATTCCCGGATAGTTTTTCCTGATCAGTTTGCCCAAAGCCAGTGCTACTTTTAGGTTTATGTCCTTTTCTCTGGATATACGTCCCACAGCCCCAGCGTCCCTGCCGCCATGCCCAGGGTCAATGACCACAGTGTATGCCATTGATGGCATGCAGAACATGAGTGCTGAGATTATTATAGCTATGGTTCGCTTCATGGTTTGCGTATATCTATTGGCTTAGGGGTATTAGTGGTGCAAAGTTATATAAATAATATGAATAGAAGAGGGCGAATAGGCGAGTTTTTCCTAAAAAAGATAAAATTCGCTCGTGCATAACGAGGCTTATAGGTATTTTTTCTTATATTTGCATGCGAGATTTTACATAAATGCAGCCTAAAAACAATCTAAATCTAATAGTCAATGAAACAAATCTTTACTCTTGTTCTTTTTGCTCTCTTTTCGATGCTTAATGTGTCTGCAGAGAAGACTCGTGGAATCAATAATTCCATACGTTACATCACATTGAACGATGGTCAGGTTATAGCCATTCCCGAGAAGTATATTCTTGATGAGGCCGTGATTAACGGAATATGCACGTTGACCTTGGAAGGAGATACGGTGTTTGAGTATGTAACAGCCAATGTGCTCAATATCAGCAATGAGTATAGAGGCGAACCGGCGTCCATATCGTCTTTTGTCTTTACTCATGCAGATAATGACCAGGTTTATAAGGATGTTACTGCAACTATTACCGACTCGGGCGACACAATCTTTGTAAATGCCGATGTTCCTGTCCTCGGCAAACGTCTGCGCCCCAGTTTTGCACTGAGCGAGGGTGCCACCATGTGGGTGGATGGTGAGCAGCAGGTGAGTGGACAAAGCAGCCATCGTTTCACTACCCCCATTGTGTACACGCTGGCACAGCCTAAGCACTGGATTTATCAGCTCAGAGAGATTGTTGATGAAAAACCAGGGCAAGACCAGGAAGAGGACAACAAGGAAGACAATACTAACTCCAACACCGAGGGGTGGGATCTCACTCAGGTGGATATGTCAATGCTTACTACCACCAATGCGCCAAGCAATCGTAATGGAGAAGGATTGGAAAGTCTTTGGGACAACAACATTAGCACCTTCTACCACTCCACATGGGGAGATGGCTACTATCCCAAACTCAATTGGGTTGATGGCGGATATTGGGGAGATGGTGTAACAGAGTGGCCTTACTTAGAAGTGGAGTTGGCAGAAACAATTGAAAACTTCTGCTTTTCATACACTACATCTGGTCAAAACAACCGTTTCCCACAGGGATGGTACATTACAGCATACAATGTAACAACAGGCGAGTGGGACAAGATTGGCACCCTTTCAAACATCGAGGACAACCTGCCCCAGCAATATTACCAGCAATACTTCTCTCCCGTGTACTCTCTTGGAGAAGACTATTCTCGCATCCGCATAGAACTGACCAAGGCTTCGTATAAGAACTATATGGTTATTTCTGAGTTTGCGCTCTATAGTTGCACCAAGAGTGAGTCTCTTATCCGCAATGATGAGGAGGCGGAGAAGGAATATGTGGCAGAGTTTGTTCCCTTCGGCCGTCCTTGCAAGGTCAGTGTGAAGTATCTCACCGACCATGCGCGTGGCACATACAAGATTCCAACTATTTACGTGACCATAGGTGAAGACACCACAAGATGGGATTACAGCAACTGGATTGGCATGACCCTGCCCGATGGAACTAACACCAAGGAAGAGTGGATAGACGATTGTACTTTCCAGTTGGATGGTGCAGGAGTATGGCCTGACATAGACAAGGTGGAAGGTTGCGAAGTACGTGGCCGTGGCAATAGCAGTTGGACATGGTCACCCAATAGCAAGAACCCCTTCCGTATCAAGTTCCCCAAGAAGAAAAAGCAGTCCCCGTTCAATTTGACTGAAGACCGCCAGTGGGTGTTCATTGCCAACAAGCAGAGCGGTTCTATGACATCTAATTCTATCGCTCAGAAAATTGCCGCCATGGTGGATGCCGAGGCTCTCTGCCACATGATTCCTGTTGACGTATATATCAACGGTCACTACCGTGGTTCGTATTGTTTCACCGAAAAGATTGGCATTGCTGACAATAGCGTAGCCATAGACGAGGCAACGGGTTGTCTGCTTGAATTGGACGACTATTACGACGAGACATTCCGTTTCAAGGATCCCACCTTCAACCTGCCTGTCAATGTGAAGGATCCCGACTTCTCCGAGGAAGACGACGAACGTATTGTTACATTTGGGGACATACAGAATTCATTCAACAGTCTTACTGCCACTCTCCAGGCAGGAGGTGACATTGTCAGCAAAATTGACATGGAGTCTTGGGCAAAGTTCTGGCTCGTGAACGACCTCGTGCGCAATGTGGAGACACACCACCCCAAGAGCTGCTACATCTTCAACGAAGACCCTGCCGGTGGCGAAAAGTGGAAGTTTGGTCCCGCATGGGATTTCGACTGGGCATTTGGCTACGAGGAAACACATGACTACTTTATCTATGGCGCAGAGGAAGATCTCTTCAGCGCAGTTTACTACAACAATAAACCTGGATACCAGTTCTACGATGCCATCCGTAATACACCTGCTGGTAAGCGTGCATATTATAAGGAGTGGGTAAACTTCATGGCAGAAGGTCGTCTGCAGGAACTCCTTGAGTATGTAGATGACTACACCGAGTTTGCTATGCCCAGCATCCTGCACAATAATGATGCAGATATTTCAGAGAAGAACAGGCATGACTACAATGTGGTTGCAGAGAGAAGCAAGCAGTGGCTTACCAAACGTGCCAACTATATATACAATTCTTTGGAGCAGTTTGACATCTCTCCCGATATTGTAACTCCCGAAGATTATGGTCAACCCACCGAAGTGGAGAGCCTTGAAGTTAGCGATACCAATAGTTTGGTAGACGTTTACACTCTTGGCGGTATCCTTGTTCGTCGTCAGGTTCCGTATATCCAACGAGGACAAGGCCTTGCCCCCGGCATGTATGTCATTGACGGCAAGGTAACCGTGGTGAAATAATAGTTAATCCGAGCCACAGCACTTCATTTGTGCCAATGCTGATACTCTGATTGTCCCTAAGAGGTTGCTTGTCCTCTTGGGGACAATTTGTGTATGTGGTAATGTATTTTGAGGTATAGCCAGTTGTCACTTTCCAATCCTGATAACGAAAGAGCCAGTACCGAGTTTTGTACTATATAGTCGGTACTGCAGTACCAACACGTAAGTACTGCAGTACCGACGCAATAGTATTGTAGTACCTATACGTCATTACTGGCAAGGTGTTTATATAGATGTTTTCGCTCTTTAGGCATTCATTTCTTTTCCTTGTCTAAATGAAGTCAGAATTATCTTGATATCCTTGTGCTTTAGAGGAAAAAAATGTATCTTTGCGCCTCCAAAGGATACTATATATTATATATATAATGTGTGCCTGGTTACTGTGTGACAGGATATGGATGGGTAGGGAAGAGTGCCCTAAGACAATGAAAATAAACAAATAACAATACAAGAATGGAGAATTTAGGTATAGGTTTGCAATTGCTCGTAGTGGGTATGCTCACCGTCTTTGCCATCCTGCTGATAGTTATCTATGGTGGCAAGTTGCTGATAAAGGTGGTTAATGCCATTGCCCCTGAGGAAGTGGCACAAGCCAAGAAGACCGTTGCACAGGCAGCACCCGGTGCCGTAGATGCTCCCACCATGGCGGTGCTTCAGGAAGTCGTGAAGCAGCTTACCGGTGGTAAGGGTCATGTGGAGAGTGCAAAGAGAGTGTAGAAAACATAGAATTCGAGAACTCAGAGAATTCAGAATACTCAGAACACTCTGATTATTCCGAGAACTCCGACTTCTCTGAAAACATCATCAACGAAAAAAGAAAACAACAATATGAAAGAAGTAAAGTTTAGTTTGGTCTTCCGCGATATGTGGCAGAGTGCAGGCAAGTACCAGCCTCGTGTGGACCAGCTTTTGAAGGTAGCCCCTGCCATTATCCGCATGGGTTGCTTTGACCGTGTGGAAACAAATGGCGGTGGTTTTGAACAGGTGAATCTGCTCTATGGCGAGAATCCCAACAAGAGCGTGCGCGAGTGGACAAAACCCTTCCGCGAGGCAGGCATACAGACACACATGCTGGACCGTGCATTGAATGGTCTGCGCATGAGTCCATGTCCCAAGGACCTTCGCAAACTGTTCTACAAGGTGAAGAAGGCACAGGGAACGGACATTACCCGTATCTTCTGCGGTTTGAACGATGTACGCAACGTAATCCCCTCCATCAAGTATGCCAAGGAGGCAGGCATGATAGCACAGGCTTCGCTGAGCATCACCCACAGCCCTATACACACCGTGGAGTACTACGTTAATCTTGCCAAGCAATTCATCGATGCCGGTGCAGACGAAATCTGTCTGAAGGACATGGCAGGCATTGGTCGCCCCGTTAGCCTGGGCAAGATTGTTGAGGGTATCAAGGCATACAAGAAGGACATCATCATTCAGTACCACTCTCACGCAGGTCCCGGCTTCTGCATGGCATCCATCCTGGAGGTGGCAAAGGCAGGCTGCGACTATGTGGACGCAGGTATGTCGCCTCTCTCCTGGGGTACCGGTCATGCCGACATTATCACCGTGCAGGAGATGCTGAAGGATGCCGGATTCAAGGTGAAGGATATCAATATGGAGGCCTACATGGAGGCACGTACCCTTATTCAGGAGATGTACGACGACTTCCTCGGTTACTACATTCCTGCACAGAACCACATCAACAACGCCCTGCTGGTTAAGCCCGGTTTGCCCGGTGGCATGATGGGTTCGCTGATGACCGACCTGGAGGACAACCTCAAGAGTCTGAACAAGTGGAAGCAGAAGGACGGCCAGCCCGAACTGACCACCGACCAGTTGCTTGTGAAACTTTTCGACGAGGTGGCGTACGTATGGCCCAAGGTGGGTTATCCCTGTCTGGTTACTCCCTTCAGCCAGTATGTCAAGAACCTGGCGCTGATGAACGTCATCCAGATGGAGAAAGGCAAGGAGCGCTGGAGCATGATAGCCGACAACATCTGGGACATGATTCTGGGCAAGAGCGGTCAGTTGCCAGGTCCCGTAGCACCCGAAATAGTGGCTATGGCCAAGGAGCAGGGACGCGAGTTCGAGACAGGTGACCCCCAGAACTACTATCCCGACGATTTGGAGGACTACAAGAAGAAGATGCAGGAGAAGGGTTGGGAACTTGGTGAGGACCTTGAGGAACTCTTCGAGTACTCCATGCACCCGTCTCAGTACGAGGCATACAAGAGCGGCAAGGCAAAGGCCGACTTCGAGAAGGACCTGGCAGAGCGCAAGGCAAAGAAGAACGCTCCTGCCAGTGGTGTGGCAGAGTTGCCCAAGACCATCAAGGTGAGCGTGAACGGACAGACCTACGAGGTGAACATTGCCTATGGCAACGAGGCACCTGCCGCCACTCCCGCTGGTGCTCAGGCACCCGTGGCAATGGGCGAGGGTGAGGATATCCTTGCACCTCTGGAGGGTAAGTTCTATCGTACCAAGGACACTCAAGAACAGCCCATTCAGGTTGGTCAGGAGGTGAAGGTGGGCGATACTCTCGGCTACATCGAGGCCATGAAGACCTACAACGCCATCCGTGCTGACTTCGACGGCATACTTACCGCCGTGGTGGTGAACTCTGGCGACTCCGTAGAGGAGGACGACGTGATAATGAAGGTACAGAGAAAGTAAAAGAAGAGGAGGAATACGACTTATGTTCAACGAGATTCTGGAAAACCTCTATAGCATGACCGCCTTCCAGGCAATTGCCGAGAACCCTTTGTTCCTGGTGATGTACCTGCTGGCCTTTGTGCTTCTGTATCTGGGTATCGTAAAGAAATACGAACCCCTGCTTCTGGTTCCCATAGCCTTCGGTGTGCTCATTGCCAACTTCCCAGGTGGAGGTATGGGTGTGACACAGGCCGATAGCGAGGGAATGGTGGAGTTCATGAAGAACGGAGTGATGGTAAGGAAGGACATATATTCCATGCCCCTGCACGAGATTGCGCATGACCTGGGATTGATGAACTACCTCTACTATGCACTCATCAAGAGCGGTCTTCTGCCTCCCATCATCTTCATGGGTGTGGGTGCACTGACCGACTTCGGTCCCATGCTCCGCAACCTCAAGCTTGCCATCTTCGGTGCTGCAGCACAGATGGGTATCTTTGCCGTACTGCTGGCATCCCTCGCCATGGGATTCACTCCTCAGGAGGCTGGTTCTCTGGGCATCATTGGTGGTGCCGACGGTCCTACCGCCATCTTCACAACTATCAAGCTGGCGCCCCATCTGCTTGGTCCCATTGCCATTGCGGCATATAGCTACATGGCACTGGTGCCTGTGATTATACCTCTTGTGGTTAAGTGCCTGTGTACCGAAAAGGAACTCCGCATCAACATGAAGGAGCAGGACCGTCTCTATCCCGACGGTACCGAGATTAAGAACATGCGAGTGTTGAAGATTATCTTCCCCATAGCGGTTACTACCATCGTGGCCATCTTCGTGCCCTCGGCGGTAAGTCTGGTGGGTATGCTCATGTTTGGTAACCTTGTAAAGGAAATCGGTAACGACACCTCCCGTCTGTTCGATGCAGCATCAAACGGTGTTATGAATGCCGCCACCATCTTCCTGGGCCTCTGCGTGGGTGCCACAATGACCGTGGATGCCTTCATCAACGTGCAGACCTTGGGCATCGTGGCCGGCGGTTTCTGTGCCTTTGCACTGAGCATCGCTTCAGGTATCTGTATGGTGAAGGTATGGAACCTCTTTGCTAAGAAGAAGATCAATCCGCTCATCGGTGCCACAGGCCTCAGTGCCGTGCCTATGGCAAGTCGTGTGTGCAATACAATTTCCACTAAATACGACCCCAAGAACCATGTTCTCAACTACTGCATGTCGTCCAACATCTCTGGTGTTATCGGCTCGGCTGTGGCGGCAGGTGTGCTCATCTCGTTCCTGGGATAATAAACGTTCTACACTCAACGTTCTACACTCAACGTTCAATGGAAATATCTAAGATTGGATTCTATACGGGCCTCTGTTGGAGTGCTTCGTTCATATTGGCCATGCTCAGTCTCACGCAACCGGCGTGGGGCTTTGCTGGTAATTTTCTGGGTGTGCTCAGCATCTGGGTGGCAGGTGTGCAATTGCGTGCCGCACAGGCTTCCATGCCCAAGGAGGAAACCCCATGGGGAGTGCGCCAGCGTTGGCACAAATCCTTGCAGGTTCAGTTGCTGGCGGCCCTTGTGTGCACCTTTGTGCAGTATATCTATTTCCGTTATGTGGACAACGGGCGCATGCTTACCGTCCTGACCGAGGTGTACACCAATCCCGAGTACACCGAACTGATGAAGCAGGCAATGCCCGAATACAAGCCTCAGGATGTGCTCAATCTGCTTTCACAGATAACACTTCGCGACCTGGCCATCAACTTCATGCTCATGAACTCCTTTCTGGCCATCTTGATCAGTCTTCCCACGGCTTTCGTGGCAAGGTTCAGAAAGCAATAAGGCAAGTAATAACCTAAAAACACCATATTATGAAGAAGATTTTCTCATTTATCATGCTTTGTGCAACATCGCTTGTTGCCTCGGCACAAATCAAAACCATGGATGAGGTGTCTACGGACAAGGCCTACACCATCTACAATCCTTATTACACAACCTATGCGGTGTACAATGCCCAGAAAAGCACATCCCTTGTGTGGGCGGCTGGCATGACTTCATCGGATAAGACCATTGCCGACCAGTCCTACGCCACACCCCTCAATCCTGCCGACCCTTCATCCTCATGGATGATAGTAAAGTACAATGAAGAATGGTATGTCTACAACCTTGGTGCCAAGAAGTTCCTTGCCGTAGGACACACTCCCAACCAGTCTGCTACGGCTTCTGCCAAGTTGCAGGATACTCCCGTGGCGGTGGAGTTCACAAGCAATGGCAACGGTGGTTTTCATCTGCTGAGCCATCCGGGCAATCTGCACTACCTGTGTGCCGCACCCCAGTTGGCATATCCCATCAGCATCTGGTCCAACGACGATAACGGTGCCACATGGCAGATAATGGAGAACCCTCAGGTGGAGGCAGATTATGAAACCTGCTTGCAGAAACTAAAGGAAGCCTTCCCCGAAACCGTGGCTCTGAATATAGACGTACGGCATGGTTATGTCTGGAGTGGGAATAATGGTGGTGCTATGCCCAACCGTATTCCTAAGGGACGCGACTTTACCTTTTATACCCGTGCACGTAGTGGATGGAATTGCACAGAAGGTCTTACCATCACGCATGGTGCTGGCGAGTTTGTTTTCAACGATATTCAGAAGGGTGGAAACGCAACTGAGATAACCATACCTGCTGATAAGGTGGATGGAGACATTACTATCATAGGCGAATGGGTTCGTGATCCAGGGACTAAGAACGCCAGGGTTCTTTTATTTAGCGAAGAGTTTGAGGGTGAGGGAGAACCTTCCTCTGAGTGGTGGAAGCGCACCGAACGTCAGGGGGCCACGTGGAACCGTTGGTGTTCCAACTCTCCTTTGGTAGTGTATCAAGAGGATGGTGCCCTGCATTGCCGTGCCATCCCCAACCCCGACAGAACTTCCGACAATGTTCCCATGATAACCGGTGGTGTAAAGACCCAGGGCAAGTTTGATTTCCAGTGGGGCAGGGTAGAGGCTCGCATCAAGACAATACCCCATACAGGTACTTTCCCCGCCTTCTGGATGATGCCGACAGATAACAGCAAGGGTTGGCCCAACAATGGCGAGATAGACATTTGGGAGACTATTGACAATGGTGACGTTGCATACGGCACCGTACATACCAACTGGACATACAACCTGGGCAAGGGTGGCAATGGTGGCAATATGGGTGGCATAGACTACTCCTTGTGGCACATTTATGCCGTGGAGTGGAATGCAACTTCCATTACATGGTTTGTGGATGGGCAAAAGATGTGGACTTACAACAAGAGTACCGACCAAAATGCCCTTGACAACGGTCAGTGGCCCTTTGATGCTCCCTTCTACATCATTCTGAACCAGAGTGTGGGCAACGGTTCGTGGGCTGCTCCTGCCGACCAGTCCTTCACTTACGAAACCCTCTTCGATTGGGTACGTGTTTACCAGAACCCGGAACCCACTGCCATAGAAGATGTTCTTCAGGAAGAAGAAAATTCTGTAGGGGCACAGGTATATTATGATTTGAGCGGTAGAGTGCTAAAAGAAGCGCCAAATAGGGGTGTATATATTAATAATGCTAAGGTAGTGCTCAGATAAAAGAATCTCTTTCCCGAATATAGTCTAATCCACCCCTCTGCATCTATCCATGTTGCAGAGGGGTGGATTGTTTTGTGTACGTTTACATCTCTGTTTGTTCCTCGGCATCTTTAAGGTCGGTCCTCCCGAGGACCGAGGCGAGAGTTCCCGGTTCTTTCGGTCGTGTCCTCGGGAGGACCAAATTATGGAATTCCAGAGTATCAAAGCAGTCCTTTTATGCCCAAGCACGCCCGTTCGCTTAGAAATAAAAAAAGACATCGGTTCTACTTTAAATAACCGATGCCTTGTTATATTATTAAATGTATTTTACAATGATGTGCAATCGGGAGCAAGGTGTCCCTTTCTGGTTAGTTGCGGAATTTACGTTCCATACGCTCTTTCATGTTTTTGCGCTCCTGTACGCTGAATTCCGGAGCATCCAAACGATATGTAAGGCGTTGCCACCATTCGGTGTTGCCAAGGTGGGTCTTTATTGAGAAATTACGCAGCCATTTGGCCTTCTTGCTATTGGATGTTTTTTCGTGCACCAAGAAGAAGTAGGTACCCCAAACCAATATGGCGGCTACCAGTATAACGGTATACAATTGGCATTGAAGTGGTGCTCCAAGATATGCCGAAATCAGCCAGGTGGCAACCACGGTAATGTTGATGAGGATTTCGGAAAGTGCAGTTATGCTATGGCTGATTCCCATACCCACGAATGCATGGTGTAGATGTGTTTTGTCTGGATTGAACGGACTCTTCTTATGTGCAATTCTCATGGTCATTACCCGCAAGGTATCGGCAACAGGTACGGCAAGTATAGAGAGAACCATGGCTGGTGCAGAAAGGTTGTGAGCATAGGCGCAGAAAGCCGAATCGTTGCGCATGATGCATATCACGAACCACGTCATTAGAATACCCATAATCATTGTGCCGCCATCACCAATGAACATGCGGCTGGTGTTGCCAAACACGTTGTGAATAAAGAATGGAAATAGGGCCGTGCCAATGGCGAAAGCAAGCATGGCATTGGCAATGTCGCCCAAGATAATGAACACAAATCCGAAAAGCAGACTATAAGTGATACATAATCCGGAAGAAAGTCCATTTACTCCATCTACCATGTTGATGGCATTTATAATTCCCACACCAGAAAAGATAGTTAAAGGAATAGCTACATACCAGGAATAACTATTTATCCCCCATAAACCATGCAGGGAGTCTATGCATCCGCCTGAGGCAAATATGATTCCTATTAAGACCACGCCCTCTACAATGAAACGTGCTCTTGGAGTGAGGCCAATAATATCGTCCGAAGTGCCAATGTATAACATAATGCTCATGGACAGGACGATAGGCAGCATCTGCAGAATTATATCGGTGTCTACAAAAGGAGCGTGTTCTATGGCATAATATGAGGCCACACCAGCCAGCAGTCCGAATATAACTCCGAAAAAGACTGTGATGCCCCCCATAACTGGTATAGGCTCTTTCTGCAACTTTCGTGCATCGGGGTTGTCTACCAAATTCTTGTCTTTGGCTATCTTCAGAATTTTGAAATAAATCCAGTTTGTAGCCATAAGTGAGGTTAGTGCCGTTATGGCAACTACCGACAACAAAGTTGTATCCATGGGGTTTATAATACTTATGATTTAAGCGTATTTATCATGCAATGCATCACAAATGTACTAAAAACTTTTAAGAACTTCGGTGTAAAACTGCAATAAAGTTATGCAATTAGCCATAAGAACGGCTATATTGTTACTTTTTGTAAGTGTCTGTTAGGCTGACAACGTGTTTGTCTCCTATTTTTCGGCAAGATACATGGTGCAGATGCCAAAGGTGAAACGTCGCCATTCTACGCTTTTGAATCCATTTTTTTGCAGGATACCCTCCATGACTTCTCCTTGCGGAAAAGCCTCCATAGTGGCAGGAAGATAGGAATATGCTCGTTTGTCGCGACTAACAAGCCAGCCTATCACGGGCATAACGATGTGTGCATACAGCCAGAAAAGCTGTCGCATGGGGAAATGGGGTGGTGAAGCCAATTCCACTATGAGTAGATGTCCTCCAGGGCGTAGAACGCGGAAAATCTCTGCAAGTCCAGCGTCCAAATCTTGGAAGTTCCTTACGCCATAGGCAACTGTAACTGCGTCAAAACTTTTATCTGGAAAGGATAGGTGCAGACAATCCTCTTTCCTGAAAACAAGTTGTGTGTCTTGGAACTTGTCTTTCATGGAAAGTACTTTTTGGCGGGCAACCTCCATCATGCCCTCGCTGATATCAGCACCGATTATCAGCTTAGGGTGCAACATGCTTGCAGTGAGTATGGCAAAGTCGCCTGTGCCTGTTGCCACGTCCAGCACTTCTTTGGGTGCATGCTTGCCAAGTGCCATTATGGCTTTTCGTCTCCATCCCTTGTCTATGCCCAAACTGAGGACGTGGTTAAGAAAATCATAGGTGGGGGCAATGCCGTCAAACATTGCCTCCACCTGTTGTACCTTTTCTCCATTTGAGGAGTATGGCTTGATTTTTTCTTGGCTGTAAGACATTTATCTATTCTCCAACCATTGAGTTACATTGCGTTCAATGCGTTTCTGGATGTCTCCCTCGCTGTCAGCAGGAGAGAACTTTGTGCCAGTGATGTGCTCATAGAGTTCTATGTAGCGGTCGCTTACGCTCTGGGCATACTCGTCGGTAATCTCTGGCATAACATCACCTTCGCGGTTCATGAAATCGTGCTCTATCAGCCACTGACGTACGAATTCCTTGGAAAGCTGCTTTTGTGCTTCGCCCTTTTGGAACTTTTCTTCGTATCCCTCTGCATAGAAGTAACGGGAGCTGTCGGGAGTGTGAATTTCATCAATCAAGATAACCTTGCCGTCACGCTTGCCAAATTCATACTTGGTGTCTACAAGGATGAGCCCCATCTTTGCAGCTATCTCTGTGCCGCGCTGGAAAAGGGCGCGGGTATATTGTTCCATCTGTTCGTAATCCTCTTTGCTGACAATGCCCTGGGCAATGATTTCCTCCTTGCTGATGTTCTCGTCGTGCCCCTCGTCGGCCTTGGTGGTAGGGGTGATGATGGGTTCGGGGAAGCGCTCGTTTTCGCGCATGCCATCAGGCAGACGGACACCGCAGATTTCTCGGCATCCATTCTTGTAATCTCTCCAGGCAGAACCGGTCAGATATCCGCGAATGATCATCTCCACACGGAAGCCCTCTGCCTTAAGGCCTACGGTAACCATGGGATCGGGAGTGGCCAGTTTCCAGTTGGGGACAATGTCGGCAGTTGCATCCAGAAACGAGGCTGCTATCTGGTTGAGGCACTGGCCTTTGAAAGGGATTCCTTTGGGAAGTATGACGTCAAAGGCAGAGATGCGGTCGGTGGCCACCATTACCAGGATGTCGCCATCAATGTCATATACGTCACGAACTTTACCATGGTAAACACTAACCTGGCCTGGCAGGTTGAAATCTGTACGTGTTAATGCTTTCATATCTTTTCTTCGTTTTGTTTTTTATGCTTGTCGTATGCGTTTACAATTCTGGTAACCAGACGGTGGCGTACAATGTCCTTATGGTTCATGTGGATGAACCCTATGCCGTCCACTCCATTCAATATTTCCAATGCCTCGGACAATCCACTGCGAACTCCTCGTGGCAAGTCTACCTGAGAGGTGTCGCCCGTGATGATCATCTTGGTGTTTGTGCCCATACGGGTAAGGAACATCTTGATTTGTGCCGAGGTGGTGTTTTGTGCTTCGTCCAGAATGACAACGGCATCATTCAGCGTACGGCCTCTCATAAAGGCCAGTGGGGCAATCTGAATTATGTTGTGCTCCATCATTTCTCGTAGCTTTTGTGCAGGAATCATATCTTCCAAAGCATCGTATAGAGGCTGTAGATATGGATCTATCTTATCTCTCATGTCTCCAGGCAGAAAACCGAGTTTCTCTCCGGCTTCTACGGCAGGACGTGAAAGGATAATCTTGCGTATTTCCTTGTTTTTCAGGGAACGGACTGCCAATGCGATGCTCATATAGGTTTTTCCGCTACCAGCAGGTCCTGTGGCGAAAATCATGTCGTTTTCCTGATAGGAACGCACAAGTTTTTGTTGGTTTTCGCTACGAGCGGAGATGGGTTTGCCTGTAACGCTATATACAACGACTCCTTCAATACCATCCTTGCTTACCCGCTCACCGCGCAGAATGTGCAGGATATCCTCTTCCGTAAGACTATTGTATTTTAGACAATGCTTTTGAAGCTTGTCTATATTCTCTTCCAGTGCGCACATTTCCAACTCATCGCCCATTACGTGCAGGATGTTCCCGCGGGCAACGATGCGCAGTTTGGGATAAAGAGCTTTTACCATCTGTATATTGGAATTGTTTACCCCATAAAATACTACGGGATCCACGTCTTCCAGTATGATGTGCTTTTCTATCATTGAACGTATGTTTTGTGCACAAAGTTAACAAATATATTTGGAATATAACCCTTTTTATGCTAACTTTGTCTCGAAAATCATGAGACGATTAAAGAAAAACTATTTTATAGCACTGTTTTGGGTCTCGGTAGGTGTATTGGGACTGACACGTGTGTTTCAGGAGGGAGGTTTGTTTACTTCCTCTATAGTGGGTGTGTCAGGTGCGTTGGATAAGGATTCTGTAGGCGAAGATATTGTTTTTGATGAGCAGGAAAGCGAAGTTGCACTTCAGAATATAATCCATACCGGTAAGACCGAAAGACGGTTTCATCCGATATATTCAGTTCCCTCATTTAGCAGGACTTTCCCGGATTTGCAGGATGTTCACATAATAAGTGCAAGGAAGTGGGGAGTCTCTCCTGTACGGAGTCGCCGGGCGGCCGAATCAATGAAAGAGGAATTGGTTTTCGTGGGAGCAAATCCTTTTTACAAGGTGGATCCAGGTATGAATAGCAGCATTCCATATCTTGTGCCTCGTGCTGCTCGTTTGTTGGAGACTATAGCGCGCAATTATCTGGATTCTTTGTATGTAAAGGGAATTCCTATGCATAAGATACTGGTTAGTAGTGTGCTGCGGACAGAAGAGGATATTGAGCGCTTGCTCAGGATAAATGTTAATGCCTCTCCGGAGTCGTGCCATAGGTTTGGTACAACGTTTGATATTCCTTATAATAGGTATCATACGGTGTCTTTGCCTAATGAGAACAGGCTTCCTGTGCAGAATGATACGTTGAAGTGGGTTTTGGCAGAGGTGCTTAGAGATGTTCGCGCAGAAGGTTTGTGTTATATAAAGTATGAAGTGAAGCAAGGATGCTTTCACATAACAACCAGATAATGTATGTTTTGGAGCACAAGGAGAGATGAAGGAATATGGACTCATAGGTCATCCGCTTGGACATAGTTTCAGTAGAGCCTTTTTTGCAGAAAAGTTCCATGCGGAAGGTATAGATGCCGCATATCTTAATTTTGATATATCCCGTGTGGACATGCTGGCAGATGTGTTGACACAACATCCTATGTTGGAGGGTTTGAATTGTACTATTCCATATAAGGAGGCAGTGCTGCCTTTCTTGGATGAAGTAAGTTCGGAGGCAAAACGCATAGGTGCAGTAAATGTAATAAAAATTCTTAGGGGGGATGGTCTGTATAGCCATTTTTTAGGCAAAGGGATAAGGCTGATTGGTTACAATAGTGACGTCACAGGTTTTACGCAAAGTATAGCACCATTGTTGAAACCTATTCACAAGAAAGCTCTCGTTCTTGGAACTGGTGGAGCAGCTAAGGCTGTTTGCGTTGGTTTGATGGATTTGGGGGTGCAGTATATGCAAGTGAGTAGAAAGAGTACTGAGGGGATGCTGACGTATATGGATATTACAGAAGAAATAATGCATGAGTATAGTGTTGTTGTCAACTGTACTCCTGTCGGGATGTTTCCGCATACCAATGAGGCTCCCCTGTTGCCATATGAAGCCTTGACTTCTGAACATCTGTTGTTCGATCTTGTGTATAATCCAGGGGAGACTCTCTTCCTTAAAAGGGGGGTAGAAGCAGGTTCTGCAGTTATGAATGGCATGAGAATGCTGGAGCTGCAAGCTTTGGCAGCTTGGGACGTGTGGACGAAATAAACGCGCAGATGTTTGCATAGATAATTCTTTTTGCGTATCTTTGTGCTCATAATTTATAAATAAAAACACATTATGAGTAACCAACGATACATGATGCGAGGTGTTTCTGCAGCTAAAGAGGATGTGCACAATGCAATTAAAAACATAGACAAGGGCCTGTATCCACAGGCTTTCTGTAAGATTATTCCCGATATATTAGGGGGAGATCCGGAATACTGCAATATCATGCATGCCGATGGAGCCGGAACAAAGTCGTCGTTGGCCTATATGTATTGGAAGGAAACGGGTGATCTTGGCGTATGGAAGGGAATTGCGCAAGACGCACTTATCATGAATACTGATGACTTGCTGTGTGTGGGAGCTGTAGATAATATCTTGGTTAGCTCTACAATAGGTCGCAATAAGATGCTAATCCCTGGAGAGGTGATTTCTGCTATCATCAACGGAACTGACGAACTGATGGCCGAGATGCGCGAAATGGGTGTGGGTATCTATGGAACCGGCGGCGAGACGGCAGATGTTGGTGACCTTGTTCGTACCATTATTGTGGACAGTACGGTAACTTGTCGCATGAAACGAAGTGATGTTATAGACAATGCCAATATTCGACCTGGTGATGTTATTGTTGGTCTTTCAAGCACAGGACAGGCGACATACGAGAAGGAGTACAATGGAGGTATGGGCAGTAATGGCCTGACATCTGCACGTCATGATGTATTCGGTAAGTATCTTGCAGAGAAGTACCCCGAGAGTTATGATCATCAAGTGCCAAAGGAGTTGGTCTACAGTGGCAAGTATAGATTGGACGACTCTGTAGAAGATGCTCCGGTTTGTGCAGGTAAACTGGTCCTGTCTCCTACCAGAACTTATGCGCCAGTAGTAAAGAGAATGTTGGACGAAATGCGTTCGGATATCCATGGAATGGTACATTGTACCGGTGGAGCACAAACTAAGGTCTTGCATTTTGTTAGTGATAACTGTCGTGTCATCAAGGATAATATGTTCCCTGTTCCGCCCTTGTTCCGTGCTATTCAAGAAGAAAGCCAGACGGATTGGAGCGAAATGTACAAGGTGTTCAATATGGGACATCGTCTGGAAGTGTATGTGGCACCAGAAATGGCAGAAAAGGTTATCTCCATCTCCAAATCGTTCAATATAGATGCTCAGGTTGTTGGACGCATAGAGGAGGGAAAGAAAAGCCTGACCATCAAGAGCGAGTTCGGTGAGTTTGATTACTAAACCAAGAAGAGTAGGATAGAAATGGCAAATAATTTGCTTGAACGTCTTGAGGGTTTGGTATCGCGCTTTGAGGAGGTCTCCACGCTAATCACGGACCCAAGTGTGATTGCTGACCAAAAGAGGTACGTTAAGTTGACCAAGGAGTATAAGGATCTTGGAAAGATTGTGGATGCCCGTAGGGAATATGTCGGATGTCTGCAGAATATCTCTGACGCAAAGGAAATGTTGGCAATAGAGGATGATGCAGAAACAAAGGAGATGTTGCGAGAAGAACTCTCAGTGAGCGAAAAGCGTATACCGGAACTTGAGGACGAGATAAAACTGCTTCTTGTGCCAGCCGATCCAGAGGATGACAAGAATGTGATAATGGAAATACGAGGCGGTACTGGTGGAGATGAGGCTGCTTTGTTTGCTGGCGACCTCTTCCGTATGTATAGCAAATACATAGAAGCTAAGGGCTGGAAGATGGCTGTCTCAAGTTTCAGCGAAGGTTCTTCCGGAGGCTTTAAGGAAGTTATCTTTAGCGTTACTGGTGAGGGTGTGTATGGCATAATGAAGTATGAAAGTGGTGTGCATCGTGTACAGCGTGTGCCTGCCACAGAGACTCAGGGACGTGTGCATACCAGTGCTGCGACAGTGGCGGTGTTGCCCGAGGCCGAGGAATTTGATGTCGAGATAAATGAAGGGGCCATAAAATGGGATACCTTCCGCTCAAGTGGCGCTGGAGGTCAGAATGTGAACAAGGTAGAGTCTGGCGTTCGTGCAAGATACATGTGGCGCAATCCCTTTACCAACGAAGACGAAGAAATCTTGGTAGAGTGTACCGAAACTCGAGACCAGCCCAAGAACAAGGAAAGGGCACTGGCTCGCTTGCGTACCTTTATTTATGACAAGGAACACCAAAAGTATTTGGACGATATAGCGTCAAAGAGAAAGACCATGGTATCCACAGGTGACCGCTCGGCAAAGATTCGTACATACAACTATCCTCAGGGGCGTATTACCGATCATCGTATTGGCTATACCATATATAATCTTAGTGCCTTTATGGACGGAAGCATACAGGATTGTATCGACCATCTCATAGTTGCCGAGAACGCAGAACGCTTGAAAGAGGCAGAGCTTTAGTTTTTCTCTGTTATAATTAAGTCTATAATAATCTAAAATCCTAAATACAATGACAAGACAAGAGTTAATCCAGAATATCAAAACAAAACGTAGTTTCCTTTGCATAGGTCTTGATACAGATTTGAAGAAGGTGCCTTCTCACCTCTTGAACGAAGACGACCCTATATTTGCATTCAATAAAGCAATTATAGATGCTACGGCACAATACTGTGTTGCCTATAAGCCCAATCTCGCTTTCTACGAGGCTTTCGGTGTAAAGGGGCTTATGGCCTTTGAGAAAACCGTAAAGTACATTCAGGAGAACTATCCTGACCAGTTCATAATTGCCGATGCAAAACGTGGAGACATAGGCAACACTTCTGCCATGTATGCACGTACCTTTTTTGAAGAGTACAATCTTGATTCTGTTACAGTCGCTCCTTATATGGGCGAGGATAGCGTAACCCCCTTCTTGGGATATGATGGCAAATGGGTTATCCTGCTTGCATTGACCAGTAATAAGGGTAGTCATGACTTCCAATTGACAGAGAGCGTGGATGGTGAAAAACTCTTCCAGAAAGTCTTGCGCAAGAGTCAGGAGTGGGCAGGCAACGACCAAATGATGTACGTGGTTGGTGCCACCCAAGGACAGGCTTTTGAGGAAATCCGCAAGATTGTGCCAAATCACTTTTTGCTTGTTCCTGGAGTAGGTGCTCAAGGAGGCTCTCTCAGTGAGGTTTGTAAATATGGTATGACCCAAGAGTGTTGCTTGCTTGTAAACAGTTCTCGTGCTATTATCTATGCCGACAATACAGAGAATTTTGCTCAGGCAGCAGCAGAGGCGGCACAGGCAGTGCAGCAAGAGATGGCAGCGGAACTGGACAGCAGAGCAATCTGATTCATCAGGGTTTGGATACTTGGAAGTACCAGGATACCGGATAGCATAAATATAAACAATACATCATTATTATGGAATTCAGCGCACAAATGATTGCAGAGCTTGTCGGCGGAACTGTTGTCGGAGACCCTCAGGCTTCTGTTTCTGATTTTGCCAAGATAGAGGAAGGCCGCCCTGGATGCATTAGTTTTCTTGCTAACGACAAGTACGAACAATATGTATATAGCACGGAAAGCAGCATAGTTCTTGTCAACGAATCTTTTGAACCCAAGCATGAAGTAAAGGCAACCTTGATAAAAGTTGCTAATGCACGAGAAGCGGTAGCCAACCTTATTAATATATATGTAAGCATGAAGCCGAAGCCTAAGGGCATAGATCCCACGGCTTCTGTGGACCCCACTGCAACTGTTGGCAAAGATGTGTACCTCGGTCCCTTTGTGGTCATAGGTCCCAAGGCAGTCGTTGGCGATGGTTGTGTCCTTCATCCTCATGTTACTATTGGTGCAAGGGCTATTGTTGGGGATAATACAGAAATGTATCCTCACAGCGTTGTTTATCATGACTGTAAAGTTGGTGCAAGGTGCATACTCCATGCTGGTAGTGTAGTCGGAGCAGATGGATTTGGATTTGAGCCAACTGCCGACGGCTATAAGAAGATTGCTCAGATAGGAATTGCTGTGCTTGAAGACGATGTGGAAATTGGTGCAAACTCATGCGTAGACCGTGCTGTGATGGGCGAGACTATTGTACGAAAGGGGGTAAAGATAGATAACCTTGTCCAGATAGGTCATAATTGCGAGGTAGGCAGTCATACTGTGATGTCTGCCCAGGTAGGTGTGGCAGGCTCTACGAAGGTTGGCGAATGGTGTATGTTCGCTGGGCAGGTAGGTGTTGCTGGTCATGCAACTATTGCCGACAGAACACATGCGGGAGCACAATCAGGAATACCAAACAGCGTCAAGAAGCCTGGTTTGGAACTAATGGGAACTCCTGCAATAGAACCACGGACATGGTGGAAGGCACAAGCGGTGGTAAAGCAGCTGCCGGATATGTGGGCATCCATGAATCGGATGAAGAAGGAGATTGAGGAACTGAAGGCTTTACTGCAGGAAAATGGTTCCGCCAACTAATCCTTACTAATATTAGTTATATAATTTGACAGAAATATGAAGCAACAAACATTAGCATCTGCCTTTTCTCTTAGTGGCAAGGGACTTCATACGGGATTGGATCTCATTGTAACCTTCAATCCTGCACCGGAGAATCATGGTTACAAGATTCAAAGAGTGGACTTGGAGGGCTGTCCTATTATTGATGCTATAGCTGAAAATGTAATTGAGACCACACGTGGAACAGTGCTTGGGGTTGGAGATGCACGTTGCAGTACTGTGGAGCATGCTTTTGGCGCGATGTATGCTCATGGAATAGATAATCTGTTGGTGCAGGTAAATGGTCCGGAATTCCCCATCTTGGATGGCAGTGCCTCTGCCTATGTAGAGAAGATACATGAAATAGGCTTGGTGGAACAGGAAGCCGACAAGAATTGGCTCACGGTGACAGAACCTGTTGAGTTCAAGGATGAGAGTACCGGTTCGCGTGTCATGTTGCTTCCGGCAGATGATTTTGCGGTGTCTGTGACCATAGATTTCAATTCCAAGATGTTGCCTATCCAGACGGCGACTTTGAGAGACTTGTCCGATTTTGATAAGGAAATCAGTGCGGCCAGAACCTTTGTCTTTGTCCGCGAGATAGAACCTCTTTTGTCTCTTGGCCTCATAAAGGGTGGTGATCTGGACAATGCTATTGTCATATATGAGAGGCAAACCACTCAGGAGAGCATGGATAAGTTATGCCAATTCACAAACGCCGAGTGGCATGATGCAACAGAATTAGGATACATACAGCACAAGCCACTTGTGTGGGAAAATGAACCGGCCAGACACAAACTCCTGGATGTCATTGGAGATGTAGCACTTGTGGGCAAACCCATCAAGGGCCATATCGTTGCTACCAAGCCAGGGCATACCATTAACAATAAATTTGCAAGACTCATTAAAAACGTATAAGCTATGATTAGTCCATTAGCATTCATACATCCCGAAGCCCAGATTGGAGAAAACTGCGAGATAGGTCCATTCTGCTATATTGACAAGAATGTGATAATAGGCGACAACAATGTGTTGATGAACAGTGTTACCGTACTTTACGGGGCGCGCATTGGCAATGGCAATAGGTTCTTCCCCGGTGCGGTTATCAGTGCTGTTCCTCAGGATTTGAAGTTTCGTGGAGAAGAAACAACGGTAGAAATTGGCGATAACAACACATTCCGTGAAAATGTTACTGTAAACCGAGGTACTGCAGCCAAGAACAAGACTGTGGTAGGTAATAGCAATCTCTTTATGGAGGGTGTTCACATTGCTCACGATGATATTGTAGGTAGCGAATGTATCATTGGTAATGGAACAAAGTTGGCAGGCGAGGTTGTTATTGATGACCGTGCTATTCTGTCGGCAAATGTCCTTGTGCATCAGTTCTGCCGAATTGGTAGTTATTGTATGGTAGGTGGCGGCACACGCAGCGCTCAGGACGTTCTTCCTTTCTCTATGATTGCTCGTGATCCTGCAGCATATTGTGGCTTGAATACAGTTGGCCTTCGTCGTCGTGGCTTTGACCGTGAGATTGTGGACAACATCCATAGGACATATCAGATTATATTGCAAGGCACAGGTCTGCTGAAGGATTTGCTCGCCAGAGTAGAGGAAGAGATACCATCTTCCCCCGAAATAGAGTATATCCTGGATTTTATAAGAACCAGCAAGCGAGGCTTTATTCGTTGAACATGCCTGTTAAAACTGAAATCTCATGACATATCGTTTTCTTCTGTTTTCGGAGGAGGTAGAGAATTTTGTATTAGAGATACTTGCTCCTTCCTCTGCAACTTTTGCTGAACTTCATGTCCTGATACAGGAAGCATGTGGGTATGCAGAGGATGACAACCACCTTTTTCTTGTTTGTGACGACCTTTGGAAGGTAAGGGAAAAAGTTTACTTGCACGACACCAGGAACGTTGCAATGGATGAAGACCTGAATTTGATGAGTGATTCCGTTTTGGAGGATTTCGTCGAAGGAAAGGGGCAACATATAGCCTATGTCTTTGAGATGCAGAACAAGAAGACTCTTCTGCTGGAAATGGTAGAGGAACTCTTTGGCGAAACGGTGCAGAGCCCCAAGGTGAACAGGCGCAAGGGTGTGCCTCCTGTCCAGTTTGAACAAATATTGGAGGAAGCTGTTCCATCTCCTGCCTCCCCTCAAGTTCCGCATCCTGAAGAGCCGGAGGATGCTGAAGTGTTCAATGACGATGCATACTCGGAAGACGAGTTGGATATGGAGGGTTTTGAGGTAAATGAAATGTAGTGATGTGTAGTGCTTTCCTTCGCATGTACGAGTTCTCCGTTTCACGTTTCATGAATCTGCCGGCAAAATAATGATACCTCTGCTTGTTGTAGTTTTAGGTCCTACGGCTGTAGGTAAGACAGAGCTTACACTCTCTCTTGCAGAGATGTTGCAGTGCCCTATCCTTAATTGTGACTCGCGCCAGATATATCGCGATATGAGAATAGGTACTGCATCACCTACAAGTGCCCAACTCCAAAGGGTCCGTCATTATTTTGTAGGTCAGTTAGAACTGGATGATTATTACAGTGCCGCCCGGTATGAGCAGGAGGTGTTGCAGTTGACTTCTACACTCTTTCAGGAATATGACACGCTGATTCTATCTGGTGGCAGTATGATGTATATAGATGCAGTATGTAATGGCATTGATGATATACCCGCTGTAGATGAGGATGTTAGGCGCGATTTGTCCTTCAGGCTCCAGCGCGACGGACTTGATACGCTTTTAGCGGAACTGCGTCTTGTGGACCCTCAGCACTACGACTACGTAGACAAGAAAAACGCCAAGCGTGTGGTGCATGCCTTGGAGGTTTTCTATACAACTGGCAAGCCATATTCCAGTTTTCTTACCAGAAATACTTTGCGCAATTCTTCATCAGATTCTCAGCCCCCTGTCCGTCCTTTCAGAATTCTCAAGATTGGGTTGGAGCGTCCGCGAGAAGAACTATTTAGTCGCATAAATTCCCGTGTTGACGATATGGTTAATTCCGGGCTTCTGCACGAGGCAATGACTCTCCTTCCTTATCGTAATCTTAATGCCCTCAACACTGTTGGCTATAAGGAAATGTTCAATGTTCTTGATGGCACCTGGGAGTTGTCCATGGCCATTGAGCGTATAAAGAAAAATACGCGCGTGTATGCCAAGAAGCAAATGACCTGGTTCAAGCACGATGCAAGCATTGCCTGGTTTCATCCCGACAATACGTTGGGTATTCGTCGTTATATAGAGGAGCATCTGTAGTCTGTCTGTTTCCTGTTTTTTGCTGCTGCCTGATTTTGTTTTGCTTATTGGGAAATCTGTCTTGTTATGGATGGATGGACGCTTCCTGTTTGTTTGTCTGGCAGGTTGCTTTTTTAGGTTTTGTGTCTTGCAAAAAACTTTACATCTCTTCTTGTGGTTAAGGACGCTGTTTGTCTCTTCTCCACATTGTGTTGTACGCATTTCCCGATGTTGGTAATTGGTCCTCCCGAGGACAAGGGGCAAAGTTCCCGGAACTTTCTGCTCTGCCCTCCCGAGGACAAACCTCCGTTTTCCTGAGCATCATGCCATAGGATTCCTGTCTTGTGTCTGTAGGCGTCATCTGGTATGCTTGTCGGGAGAGTTGTTGCGCCTATAAGTGCTTGGTGTATAGCAAGATGCCTTTTTGCGCTTGTTGGTTCTTCTTCTTTGTTTAAATGCTTCTGTGCTTTCTTTGCTTGTGTATGTTCTTCTTTGGCAGTTTGTTTGGTTGTTTGTGTGAGTGCGATTGTTATTTGTGTGGTAAAAAATACTTACATCTATATGTGGGGTTCTTGGGCATTGTGCAAGCCATGCTTCGTCGGTTCTCCGTGGCAGCTTGTGGGGTTTGTACTTGCTGTCAATAATCACTTCCGCCTGTAAATTGCCCTAATTCTTCTCTTCTGGTTTGCGTCTCAGTGATGTTTTGTTATAAGTGTATCTTGTACACACATGTTTGCGCCTCAATATTTAACATTTGGTTACAAAGTTTGAGCCTTTTTCATAGAAAAGAACGCTTTAATTCGTGAAGTCCTCTTTACTTCTGCCTTGCTTTTCCAAAAAAAATCTTAAATTTGCTATCGCATACTAAAATATTGCGCACGACAAAAGGGGATAATAGTGCAGATATGCTTCCCACGTTCGCAACCTGACTGCTAAAACGAAAACAATTTAAATAACAATCTAATCAAACAAATCAAAATTATGCGTATGAGAAACCGTTTAAGCAAATGCAGCAAGCATCTGGCCTTCGCCACTTGCATGCTGGCCCTCGGCGGAAGCTTCTCGGCATGCCAGGACGAGTACTACTTGGATGAAGAAAAACCAACGTGGCTCAACACCAGCATCTACGAGACTCTCGAGAGCAGCGGCATCTACAAGAACTACCTTAGGCTGATTGAAGACCCTGATGTAAATGTGGAAGGTGACGAAAATGCTTCGTTGAAGGAAATCCTGAAGAGAACCGGTTCTAAGACCGTTTTCGTGGCCGATGACCAGGCGTGGGATGACTTCTTCAAGGGCAATGAAGCTTTGCCAACTGTCAATCCCTGGCACACAGCCACAAGCTATGACAAGCTCACCAAGAGTCAGAAGAAGCTGCTCCTTCACACCAGCATGCTGAACAATGCTATTGTGATGGAGAACCTTGCCAGCAGCTCTGGCAACAATCCTACCCGCGGTGCTTATATTCGTCGTCAGACCGATGTTGAGATCGTTGACTCCGTTGCATGCATTGCTGTAGAAGATCTTCCAAAGAGCTATTGGTCTGCAGACAGGCAGACTTCTGAAGAGAATGCTGCCTTGGTTGAGGCGGACCAGTGGGGCAGAATTCGTAATGGCGGTCTCTTGAATTACAGCTCAATCTATTTGGTTCAGGACAATACCCGTCCTATGATGCTGCAGTTCACCAACGAGTTCATGTCCAAGAACCTGATTACCGACAATGATTTCAAGATCATCACAGGTCAGGAACGTGTTACAGGTGATATCCATATCAATAACCATCGTTTGGACAGTGCCGACATAGTTTGCGAGAATGGTTATGTCAACAAGACCCACCGTCCTCTCGTTCCATTGTCAAACATGGCAGAGGCTATCCGCACCAGCGGTAAGACTCATATCTTCAGCCACATGTTGGAGCGTTTCTCTGTACCCGTACAGAATACCACCGAGGCATTGCTGTTTGCCCGTTTGAACCCCACAAAGTTCAAGGATACAGATACTCTCTACACCAAGCGTTACTACTCTCTGAGATCTTTCGGCGGCGAGAAGTTCGACAAGAACGAGCGTGGAGAGGTATTTGGCGGAACGGGTGAAGCTCTTCTGAAATTCGATCCAGGATGGAACGGATACTTCCCTGCTACAGCAAAAACTCCCGAGGAAGACATGGGCGCAATGTTCATTCCTAACGACAAGCAGATGCTGGAGTTCTTTGGCAAAGGTGATGGCGCAACTCTTATCAAGGAATATGCTAAGGACCCAAGCTGGAACTATAGTTTAGAAAATCTTACAAAGTTGTACGAGGATATTGACCAGATTCCTTTGAGTAAGTTGGCAACAATCCTCAGTCATTGTATGCAAGAGAGTTTTGTAGCCTCTGTCCCCAGCAAGATGTCTTCTTTGCGCGAAGAATCTACATTGGAGCAGTTGTACACACCCGGCGATATTAAAAAGATTGAGGATGTGTTGCTCGCTTGTAACGGTGTCGTATATGTGATGGATGACATCAAGATACCCTCCGACTTCAGTTGTGTGGCCACTCCTGCTTTCTTGCGTTCAACTAATAAAATAATGTCTTGGGCAATTTACTGTGACCAAAAGGCAAGCAATACTGGTATGAACCTGCACTACTATGCTTTCTTGAAGGCTATGCAGTCTCGTTTCAGCTTCTTCATGCCTTCCGATGCAGCTTTGGGATATTATTACGACCCCATGAGCTTCAGCAGTACATATCCACGTATGCTGAAGTTCAAGTACATCAAGACAGAGAGTGAAAATGCCTTCCCTATATCTATTAAAAAGGAAGATAATATCAACTATACATACGATATTAATACCGGCGAGATTGGTGCTCCCAATCTGGCTTCATCGTTTGCCAAAGTTGACTTCACCGACCGCCTTCGTCAGATTCTTGAGGGAAGTACCATTGTACATACAGGCTCAGAAAATAAAATCAATGACGAAGAGAATGAATACTACGTAGCCAAGAATGGTATGGGTATCAGGGTTGAGCGCGAAGGTGGCAGGGTTGTCAGAGCTCAGGGCGGCTTCCAGCTCGAGAACCAGCGTGCCGGTCTCAGTGCTACTGCCCCCGGTATTATATATTGTAATGTGGACTTGACAGAGAACACAAAGTTCAAGAATGGCTACACCTTCACAATGGATGCTCCTTTGATTCCTGCCGCACGCAGTGTCTTTGGCGTATTGTCAAACATGCCTAAGGGTGCAGAAGGTGTTCCCGCAGATTACTCAGAGCAAACAGCCGATACCAATCCCTTCTACGAGTTCTTCAAACTCTGTAACGATTACGACGAAGGTCTTATCCTTGGTTCTGGTCTCGTAGACGAGAGCGAATACAATGAGGATATCCACAAGGAGGCTCAGGCCAAGCAGAGAGCATTGAACCTCTATAAGACTTTCCTTAGCGACAATACCGTGGACCAGCGAGTGCAGTTCTTCAATAACTACAACTATACAATTCTGGCTCCCAGCAACGAAGCAATTCTTGCTGCAGTGGAATTAGGCCTGCCCACATGGGAAAGCATCGATCGTGACTATCGCCTGTTGGACGATGATCCAGAGAATGATACAGATTTGGAAAAGGATTTAGGTGACCTTACCACTAAGGAAGACAGCCTTAATATTCAGGCAAAGATAGTCTACCTGACAAACTTTGTGCGTAGCCATTTCGTAGATAAATCATATTTCGCTGATAAGGCTACTATGAGTGAAGAGGATATTTTCTCCAGCTCATTCAGCCGCGAAACCGGTATGTTCGTGAAGCATAAGGCAAAGCGCGACCAGAGTGGCGTACTCAGTGTGAATGATACCTATGGCGGTAATTGGATAAACTCTATCTCCGAAAGTCATCAGCTTGTTACCCAGAATATTATGACTTGCGACCGTGAACTCAGTGGCGAGGTTAAGAAGAGCGCTAACAAGCAAGGTAATCTTTCCGGTATCAAGTTGGAAGGTGCCAGCTATGCGGTTGTTCACCTCATGGACGGTGTGCTGAATTTCAAGGAATTGAAGGACGGCCGCTATGAAGATTTTGAAGATGTCATGGAGGCACGCAGATTTATCAAGCAATTTGAAATTCGATAAAACACAACAACCATGAATAATATCATAAAATTATTTATGCTGTGGGCCGTGCTCATGATGGCCCTTCCAGCCAATGCACAACGACGCATCTCTGGTACCGTAGCCGACGAGATTGACGTTATTATCGGTGCCAACGTTAAGGAGGTTGACAAGAACAACCGTATCTTGAATGCTACGGTAACCGACTTCAATGGTAACTTTACCATGACTCTGAAGGACGACAAGAGCAATCTTGTTATCTCCTACATGGGCTACAAGACCGTAACTCTTCCCACTGCAGGCAAGACCGTTTTCAAGGTAATGATGCAGGACAACACCAAGACCCTGAAGGACGTTGTTGTTCAGGCCAAGAAGATGGCTCCCACCACAGGTTTGGACATTCCTGCACGTGAGTTCTCTGGTGCTGTGCAGAAGTTTGATATGGCAGACCTGGACGGTCTCTCCTTTACTTCTGTGGACGAGGCATTGCAGGGTCAGATTGCCGGTCTGGACATCGTGGCCAACTCAGGTAATGCCGGTGCAGGTACAACCATGCGTCTGCGTGGTACCAGTACCCTGAACGGTAATGCACAACCCCTGATTGTTGTTAATGACCATATCTTTGAGATTCCCGAGGAGGCCAAGACCAATGTGGACTATTCCAACATGGACAACGAGGAACAGTTCTCTGCTCTCTTGTGTGTAAACCCCGAGGACATTGAGAGTATCACAGTTCTTAAGGACGGTGCTGCTGCCAAGTGGGGTTCCAAGGGCTCTAATGGTGTTATAGAGATCAAGCTCAAGCGTGGTAAGCGCGGAAAGACTGCCGTAGGTTTCAGCTACAAGTTCTCAGGCACATGGCAGCCCGAAGGCTACAAGATGCTGAATGGCGACGAGTACACTATGTACATGAAGGAGTCATACTTCAACCCCACAAACACCTCTACGAGCATTCTGGAGCTTGACTATAATAATACATATGGTAGTATCTTCCACAACTACAACAAGAATACCGATTGGGTGAACGAAGTGAGCCGTTTTGGCATGAACCACAACTTCTATGTTACCCTGACCGGTGGTGGTGAGAAAGCTACATTCCGTATTGGTGCCGGTTACAACATGGACGATGGTACCATCATCAACCAGGACTTCGGCCGTTTCAGCACATCCACAGCTCTTGACTATTGGGTCAGCGACCGTATCAAGTTCAGCTCCAATATCAATATGTCTATGACAACTCGTCACAACAACTCTGTTGCAAACGAGGCTAACTCCAAGGCATACAAGGCAATGCCCAACATGACCGTGTATGGTTACGATGTCTTTGGTAATCCTACCAATACATATTTCAGCATGTTGCCTTTGTCTACCAACGAGTCTTATAGCGGTCCTGTACCCAACGATGGCTTCCATACATCATGGCAGTTGCGCGACATGTTCCAGAACGGTAACCCCGTAGCTTATGCAAATCTCAAGAACGACAGCCAGCAGGAATATACTCTTACTCCTCAGTTCAGTCTTGAGTATAAGCTCTTGGGTAAGGAGAACGACCAGTGGCGTTTGAACTATGTGGGCGACGTGCAGTTGAATATCAACAACAGCTCTTCAGAGTCTTTCACTCCCGCAGAACTTATCAATATGCCTTGGGTAAATGGTGGTGACAATGGAGTAGGTGGTTTCAATAACAACCGTAACGTTGTAAGCACCAGCGAGAACAAGTCGCTTCAGTTCTCTACCCGTCACGACCTTCGTTTCTATAGCGCATTCAAGAACACCAAGCATAATCTCAGTGGTCTTGCCCGTTTTGAGATGAATACCGGTAATTCTTCATGGCAGAACAGAGGTGTATGGAACGTGCCCGATGGCGTTCAGGATCCCACTGCCAATGGTATGCTCAACTCTGCCGGTGCTGGCAACAGTTCATGGCGTGGACAGAGCTTCTATTTCCAGGCTCACTACTCTTACGACGGTAAGTACAATCTGGATGCCAGTGTACGTATTGACGGTAGCACCAACTTCGGTGCCGGCAACAAGTATGGTACCTTCCCATATTTCGCTGCACGTTGGAACATCTCCGACGAAAAGTGGATGAACTGGTCAGACAGCTGGTTGTCTATGCTTTCATTCCGTCCTTCATACGGTATTTATGGTAACAGTTCTATTGGTTCTAACAACCAGTATAACAGATATGGTTCCAATGGTATGTACAATGGTCACAACGTCATCATTCCCGAGAACCTTTCTCTGCAGAACATCCGTTGGGAGAAGAGCTCCATCTGGAACATGGGCTTCGACCTCGGTTTGTTTGACGACATGATTACCGTAGCTGCCGAAATTTACGGCAAGAGAACAGAAGACCTCCTTATTGGTAACATTCGTATTCCTTCTGCTAACGGTTTCTCTACGTTGGCAAATATGAACGGCGGTGTTATGTACAACAAGGGTTGGGAAATCTACGTAAATACTGGCAAGTTTGCCAAGATTGGCAAATTCAGCATGAAGGCACGTCTCAACTTCTCTCAGAACTTCAATGAGGTGGTTGACCTGAACAGCCTCTATCTGGAGTCCATCAATGGTGCAGAGAACTGGCAGCCAGGCAATCTGAACTATACACGTCGTGTTCAGGTTGGCAATGCTCTTGGTTCTATCTATGGTCTCCGTCATAAGGGTGTTTATCGTTACGACTATGACCACAATGGTTATACCCTTGACAGTTGGAGCAGTTATGGTTACAACGAAACTATTGAGGTTAATGGAGAACGTCGTGCTGCCCATGACTTTGGTGAATTCCAGCAGTATGCTCACACCGCAAATGGTTATGATGTCAAGGGCAATCCTATCAATACAGCGGCAGCTGCTGAGCGTCGTAACGAGAATGCTACTTGCCCCATCGCCTATGACCAGAGTGGCAACAGGCTTACTGACGCCAAGGGTAACCCCTTGAAGATGTACTACTGCTACAACAAAGATGGCGCAAGCCGTTATGAATTCAACGGTGGTGATGTTATTTACGAGGATATCAACCACGACGGCCAGATTGACCGTTACGACGTTGTGTACCTTGGTAACTCTAACCCCAAGTTCTATGGTGGTGGTGGTTTGACCTTCTTCTATGACAAGCTGAGCTTGAATATCGGTCTTAACTTCCGTGTAGGCAGCAAGGTCGTAAACCTCGCTCGTATGGAGTATGAGAGCATGCAGAACAACAACAACCAGTCTTATGCTACAACATGGCGCTGGAGAAAGAATGGCGACATCACCGACATTCCTCGTGCAATCAATACTTATGGTACAGGTGCACATAGCTACAACTCACTGTTGAGCGACCGTTTTGTCGAGGATGGCGACTACGTGCGTGTTCAGTACATTCAGCTGCGCTACACAATGGATCCCAAGAAGTATGAGTGGCTCAAGAAGTGCGGTGTACGCACCTTGGATTTCTCTGCTTCTGTCAACAATCTCTTCTGCTGGAGCAAGTACACCGGTATTGATCCCGAGGTTAGCCCTGCCGGCTTCAATCCCGCTATCGACTATGCCAAGACTCCAAGAAGCAAATCATTTACATGTAGTATAAATCTCGGATTCTAATAAGGACTATTCATGAAAAAGAATATATTTAAGATAGCCTCACTATTAGCCCTGGTGTCATTTACCATGACATCATGCGATGAATGGCTGACAGTGTATCCACAGACACAGATTGTGGAGGAAAACTTCTGGGAAGACAAGAATGACTTGGAGGGTGTCAGATATGCTGCCTACAAGAATATGGCTTCTCAGGTGGACAAGATGATTATCTGGGGCGACTTGCGAAGCGACATTTATAAGCTTCCTGAATTGCCAACAAGTTCTCAGGGCAACCGCGATAACTTCGAAAATATCATTTACGCCAACATAGATACCACTTGGACATATTATGACTGGAGTGGCATGTATTCCACCATTGGTTACTGCAACAAGGTTCTCCAGCATGGCGAGGAGATTCTGGAAAAGGATAAGCAGTTTACCAGAGCAGAGTGGAACCAGATGAAGGCAGAGATGGTAACAATGCGTGCATTGAGCTATTTCTATCTGGTGCGTGCCTTCAAGAGCATTCCTTACACCACCAAGGTGGTAAATAGCGATAGAGACAAGGAATACTTCCCGCAGCTTCCTGTATTGGACGTTATGGATAGTCTGATTACCGATGTTGAAAAGGTGGTTGGCCAGGCACGTAACCGTTCAATCAAGGCACAGGAAACCAAGGGTCAGATTACAAATACCGCTATTCATGCTCTTCTCTGCGACATGTATCTATGGCGTGCCAGTCTGTACGAAGGTCGTGGCATGCAGAACGAGGCCATAAATGACTATAAGCAATGTATCTACCATAGCGAGATGTCATTGAAGAAATTGAAGGAGCAGTTCGACGAGGAGCAGAAAAGTCTTGGAGCAGCATTCTCTGCTAACGACTTTATCTCGTGGACAAACGACTCTATCTACAGTGGAGAACCCATCAACTTCATGTACAGAAACGAAATTGAACGTGCCAGATATGGCGATGTCTCCCTGATTGCTTTCAATAAGATCTTTGGTCAAGGAAACAGTTACGAGAGCATCTTTGAACTGCAGTTCAACAGCGAGGATGGTCGTAGCAACGGTACCGTAAACAGCATGTGGGGTTCTTCTGCAGGAACTCACCTTGTGACCACACTTTCTCCTAATATCAAGGATATTCGTTCATGGTTCAGTTCCTGGGACGAAGTAGGTGAAGCTGGCAACGGTGATGCATATTGCGTGAAATGGCTTAAGGTTGCTCCTGAATTTGACCGCTCCACATTGGGTACCGCCAGTCCTAAGATAACAATGGAAGGTGAGATTGAGAACTACAACAATTGGATCGTATATCGTCTGAGTGACATCCTTCTGAACAATGCCGAGGCAAGAGCATGCCTGATGATTCTGAAACAGGACGTTGAGACAAACAAAAAGGTATGCCGCAGAATTCTGCGTATGCTGAATCGTCGCTGGTGGGTAGATTTCGTAAATACTACCGAAGTAGAGAAGGATTTGGACAAGTATGTGGAGGCATATGGCGAGGCTTCTAACACAGCTGATGCCAATACCTATTTCACCCATGTCATGAACACCCGCAAGTTGGAATTCGTTGGCGAAGGAAAGCGTTGGTTTGATCTTGTACGCTATGCCGAGAGAAAGAGTGCCAATGATGACTCAGAGGAAGGTATGACAAATATGTTCGAGACCTTTATGACAAGTATTGATGGTTACAAGACCATTATGTCTCGCTGTGATAACCTGTGGGGCTTGTATTCTCCCATCTACTACATGGAGTGCAAGGCTTATCGTGCAGATGGAAAGGTCCTCAATCAGAATCCTGTATGGAATAAATCTAAGTACGACAGATAATTAAGGAGGAATAGCAATGAATATAATATCTAAATTTAACAGAACACTTCTTCTGCTTGCAATTGCTGTTGGTGCTTTGTTCACACACAGTTGCACAGAGGAGATAGATACTTCTTCAAGGTACACCTTCACAGGTAATACCATACTCAGTTACTTGCAGAAGCATCCGGACTCATATAGTTCGTATTGCGCTTTGCTTGACATCGTTACCATTAGCGACTATTCTGCATCTACTGTCAGTCAGGTGCTCTCTGCACGCGGTTACTACACCTGTTTTGCTCCCACAAATGAGGCTATTGACAAATATCTGCAGTCTTTGGTGGAAAATGGTGTAATCAGTGTTGCATCATGGGATGCTCCCGAGTTTCAGGACGCTGAATTGTTGAACAAGACCAGAAAGAACATTGTTTACAATAGTTTGATTGACAATAGCGACAACGAGCAGGCTTACCAGACTACTGATTTCAGTCTGGCGGCTTCTTTCAGCAATGGTCAGGGTTCTAACTTGACGTTGGCCAACATGAAGAACCGCAAGTTGTTGGTAACCAAGGTTAAAGACGATGAGACTTCTGATTATGCAATCGCAGGCAGCAAAGTTTCAAACACCAACTGTGACATCTACACCATCAATGGTTATGTCCATCAGGTTTACGATGTTATCTCTCCCAGTGACGAGACTGTGGGCGATGCGTTCAAGAAGGCTATAGATGACAGAATACCTGGCAACTATGTGTTTGCAGCTCTTCTGGATGCTTGTAACTTGATTCCTGAACTTTCAAAGATTGAGGACGAGGAGTATTACAGACAGAGAATGATTGGTAAAATCAAGGACCTGGATGCTCACCCAACCTTCTACAGCGCACCTGGTGTAATGCCCGAGCACAGATATTATGGCTTCACCATGTTTGTGGAAGGTGATGAATGGTGGGCGCAGACATTGGGTCTGCAGGGTAGTCTTTACGACCTGGAACCTCAGGAAATTGTACAGAAGGTTTCTGACTATGTGGAGCAGGAACAGCTTCACCTGCCTGGTGCTTCTACAGGAGAAGACTATGCCAACGAGAACAATGCCTTGAATCAGTTTGTTACCTATCACATCATCCCTGCCAAGATTGAACCCAACAAGCTGGTCGTTCATTACAACGAGCTGTATTATAGTGTTGCAAATCAGACCAAGCGTACTACCGTGTTTGATTACTATACAACAATGGGTAAGAGACGTTTGCTTAAGACTATCGAACCTCCTCAGGTTTCTGGTGATGGCAGGAAGGATATTGTCTTCCTGAATCGTTTCCCAGTTCTTCGTAATGGTCGTCAGGAAAACTATTCAGAGCGCATTTGCGATGAGGAAAAGAAGGGTGTTGAGATTTTGTCCAGCAAGGAGATGGTCAATGCATACATCTATAATATCAGTGATAAACTGTACTTCAACCAGGATGTAGCAGGTTGGATGGCTGGTGAACGCATACGTGTTGATGTTACCACTATCCTTAATGAGCTGATGTCTAACGACATTAGAGCAAATGAGAGCACATCAGACAGAACAAAGCAGTGTGTGGGTATACCTCAGACAAAGACCTATAACTATCTGGAGAACTGTGAGATTGGTTCAAATACCAAATTCTATTACCTGACCGGTCGAGTTGCCAACGACGGTAGCACTTGTTGGCAGAATTACCAGGGCGACGAGCTGAACATTGTAGGTAACTACGAGATCACCATCAAGTTGCCTCCTGTGCCCAAGGATGGTATGTACGAGCTGCGTATGGGTGTGAGTGCCAACTCTCAGCGTGGTATGTGTCAGGTTTATTGGGGTACCGACAAGGACCAGTTGCCTGCAGCTGGTATTCCTCTTGACTTGCGCAATGGTGGTACAATGTGGTATAATGTATTCGGAAGTCATGGTGTAGGCGAGCCAAGTACTGTTGGCTGGCTTGACGATGTAGAGGATGATGATATTGTCAATGCCGATAACGACAAGAAGCTTCGTAACAATGGTTACATGAAGGCCCCCAACAGTTATTGGTTGTGGACAAAGAGCGCAACAGCTGTGCTTGCTGATCAGCACATGCGCAGAATGCCCACTGCTCTTCGCCGAATTATCCTCAGAGAGGAGATGAAGGCAGACCAGACTTACTATATCCAGTTCAAGTCCGTGCTTTCTAATCCTAAGACCGAGTTCTATCTGGACTATCTGGAATTCTGCGAGAAGAGTATCTATGACAATCCTTTGGTGCCCGAGGACATCTGGTAATCATGGATTAACGAACACAGTTCACTAATTAATCTAATACAAACAAACAATTCACTATTCATATTATATAGTATGAAAAAAGGAATAAGTAATATCTTCGGTGCAATATTCATGGGAACTGCCTTACTGGCAGTCCCCTCATGCACCGACACATGGGAAGAGCATTACACTGCTGACGAATCTAATGCTGCTACCAAAACAGTATGGGAACTAATGCAGGAGAAACCGGAGCTAAGTAATTTCTGTTCCGTAATCTCAAAAGCAAAGTTCTACAGAGACGAACAGTCCGTTGCATACACATTGAATGGCACTGACACTGTATACTACACCTACAAGGATGTTCTCCTTGCAAATCCCCCCGTTACAGTATGGGCCCCAAACAATGATGCACTTTCTGTAGAAGAATGGGCAGAGTTGGAAAAGATGGCAGAGGAGTATCCTTACAACTTGCAGCAGCAATTTGTATGCAACCACATTGCCCTTTACCGCAAGACGATGACCAAGCCCGGTTCTGAACCCGAGACAATACGTCTGAGCAATAGCAAATTTGCTACAATCAATTACGCTGAAGGTCAGTTCGGCAAGTTCAATGAGTCTTATGTTACAGAGGCAAATATTGGTGCCACCAATGGATTGCTCCATGTGATTGACAGCAAGAATGAGTTCCCCTACAATCTGTATGAGTACATCAAGTACAGCGGTAAGGTGAAGTGCTTCCGTGATTATCTGGTTGAGAGAGACACCCTTATCTTTAACCAGGGAGCAAGTATTGAAGGTTTCCCTGATGAAAATGGTAATCCAACCTATGTTGACAGTTCTTACACTCAGAACAACCTGATGTTTGACCTCAGCAGCTACAATCCAACGCAGAACGATGCCAACGATGAGTGGATGACCAATATGAAGATGTTCCACGCTCAGATCAACACAGAGGACTCTGCCTTTGTGATGATTATCCCCACCGACAAGGCTTGGAAGGAGACTACAGAGAGACTGAAACCTTACTACAAGTATGCCGATGCTTATCCGAAGATGAACAAGCTGGTGACTACACCCGAAGCTACGTACCTGCTGACTTTGGATAAGGCAAGACCTGGTTTTGCCAATGGCATGCAAAGAGAGAACGACCCACAGAGCTTTGTTGACTCTCTGCAGGTTGCCAGCATTGAAATGGACATGATCTATCCTTTGGTATTCAATGCCCGTGTTCAAAGGGGCAATGGTGGAGTAGTGTGGACTGCCCAGCAATTTGTGGACAACTATCCGAGCTGTGAATACCTGCTCACAACAACCGGCGACACCATTCGTGACGTCTATAAGGAAGTTGATGGCGTTAAGCAGAAGGTTTGGGAAATGGCTTCCTTGTTGAAGGATGGTGTTGTTGAGGTCAAGGAGATGAGTAACGGTTATGCCATCATCACAGACACTTGGAACTTCCCCAGCGATTATTTCATGAGGGATGTGGATGTGGAAACAAATCCTTTTGTCTATAAGAAAGTCACCTCAAGTACGGTTTTGACAGAGAAGGAGATGAACAATATTCTTGCCAAGGACTGGATTGATGACTATGGCAGAGTAAGTCAGCAGAGATATTTGCATGTTAAGAATAATAACACAACAGCAGAGAACAAAATTGTCTTCCAGTTGAATGGCAGCAAGTATGGTCAGGCTGATGTTATGAGCGGCAAGTACGACATCATGGCTGTGATGGTTCCAACATGGTATAACAGCAGTTCAGAAACTCCCGAGATTCCCAAGAAGATTTCTAAGAGCAAGTTGACATTTAATTTGTATTATTGGGATGATACCCTTAAAGAGGCTGCCGCTTCAAAGGGTTATGGCTATTCAAACCAGACAAAGCAGACTATTGCCAAAGACTTCCATAATGAAAAGGTAGATACTTTGATGCTCTTTGAAGATTTTGAGTTCCCTGTTTCATATAGAAATGTTCGTAACTCTTATCCTGTTTTAGAGATTGTTTCTAAGGTTACTTCAGCACAGTTACGCGGTGGTTATACTGCCGAGTACTGTATTGACAGAATTATCCTCAAGAGCAAGGAGAGCGAGTAATTATTCAAGATGTCTATAACAAATAGCAATGAAAATGAAAAATTCAAGATACAATAATATTATGAGCAAGGCACAGCGCGCTTGCCTCTGCTTCATGGCATTTGCGGCGTTTGGCATCTGTTCTACATACGCTCAGGACGCCCAGAGCGATGAAACCGTAAAGGTAAAGCGCAAGGCTGCACCTAAGCATGAAACACGTACCGTGAAGGGTCGTGTTGTTGACAGCGCTACGGGTACACCCATGGGCGGTGTCCGTATCCAGGCTTTGGGTATGAACCGCTATTCAACTTTGACAAACGAAGATGGTACATACGAAGTGGCCATTCCTGTTTTCATCAACTCTCTGTATGTGTATGCTCCCGAGTATGCACCCTTGCAGGTGGCTATCAACGAAAAGGGTACCGACATAGAGATGTTGAGTGCAGTATTCTCTGGCTTCTATGGCGAGGGTACTGAAATTACAGCAAAGAATGGTGTGTCTCTGGACGAGACCAGCAGTGTCACCATTGAAACCGACATGATGAACAAGCTGGCTGGTGATATCAACATCGTCAGAAAGAATGGTCTCCCTGGCCAAGGTGCATACATGACCATCCGCGGTATCAACAGTATCAATGCCGATGCCCAGCCTCTGGTAATTCTGGATGGCAACATCCTGGATATGCAGTATGACCGTACTGCTCTTCATGAGGGCTACTTCAACAATGTGCTTGCTGGTCTGGATCCCGAGATCGTAGACAAGGTAGAGGTTATCAAGAATGGTACTGCCATTTATGGCGCCAAGGGTGCCAATGGCGTGATCATAATCACTACAAAGCGTGGCAAGAGCCAGGCAACAAAGATCAACGCTCGCGTCTATGCCGGTGTAGAGCTGGTTCCCAACAAGGTTCAGGTAATGGATGGACCTCAGTACACCAGCTACCTTGGTGATATGATATCCACCATTCATGGTATGGACAACAATGCCTTGACTTCCTTCCGATTCTTGGATCAGAGCCCCAAAAACTTCTATCGTAATGTGTATAACAACAACACAGACTGGCAGAAGGATATGTATCGTACAGCTGTTGCCCAGAACTACAAGATTAGCGTAGAAGGTGGTGACGACGTTGGTATGTATGCCTTGTCTTTGGGCTATACCGATGCACAGAGCACAATGAAGACCAATGGCATGAGCCGTTTGAATCTTCGTTTCAATACCGACATCAAGATCGGTTCCAAGATTACAACAGGTTTGGACATTGCTTACAATCAGGTGTCATACAATATCCTGGACAATGGTTGGAGCGAAAACTACGACAAGCAGAATATAGGTTCTGTGAATGTTCTGGGTCTTGTACAGGCTCCTTTCATCAGCCCCTACAGCTACTACGTAGACACTGATGCTAATGGTCACTCAAGCCTGAAACTGAGCAAGGACTGGGCTGGTAAGTATGCCTCTACTGCAGGTCTTGACGAATACATCAAGAATCCTTTCATCTTCTCTCAGCATTTGGACGAAGTGAACGAGGCTGCCCGCAACCCCTATTGGATTCTGGAGAACGGTCAGGGTGAAAACAAGAACTATGCCGAACTCACTCAGATTAGCCTGAATGTCAGCCCCAAGTATCAGATAAATAAGGATTGGGCTATTTCTGACCGCTTCAACTTCAGCCTGAACCGTAATAACGAGAAGTACTTCCTGCCTGTAGCAGGTTCTACTCCTTACATGATTCAGGACCAGGGTCAGATTACTTCTGTTCTGAAGAGCCAGTTCACAAGCCAGACCAGCATCAATAACGATCTGCGTATCGAGTATGGTCATCAGTGGAGTGAGCACACATTCGGTGCATTTGCCGGTTGGAGAGTGAACTCATACAACTATAGCTATTCTTTCCTGAACGGTTATAACAATGAGAATGACAAGCTTCCCAACATCTCAAAGAATATGCAGTACATCTCTTCTAATGGCGTTAACGACAATTGGAAGGATATGACCTACTACCTGCATGCCAACTACAACTATGCCAACCGTTACTTTGCCGAATTTTCTGCAAGTGCTCAGGCCAGCAGCCGTTTCGGTTCTCATGCCAAGGATGGTTTGCGTATAGCTGGTGTGAGCTGGGGCTTCTTCCCCTCATTGCAGTTGGGTTGGATCCTGACAAACGAGAAGTGGTTCAAGCCTACTCCTTACGTCAACTACTTGAAGGCTACTTTCGGTATAGAACTGAATGGTAACGACAATCTTGACTACTATGCTTCACGTACTTACTGGGAGACCAGCCAGGTGTTTGAGAATGTGTTTGGCAAGTATCTGACCAACATTGCCAACAGTGAACTCCAGTGGGAGACCGTTCGCAAGATCAACCTTGGTGTAGAGGGTTCGTTCTTCAACAACCGTTTGACAGGACGTGTGGATCTCTTCTGGAACAAGACCAGCAATATGCTTTCTGTGCGCGACCTTTCAGACAAGTACTACTATGCTGGTATCACCAACTTCTGGACCAACGAAGGCGAAATGGTCAACAATGGTGTAGAGGTTAAGCTGAATGGCGCTCTCATCAACACCAAGAACTGGAAGTGGGAGATAGGTGGAAGCCTCGGTCACTACAGCAATGAGATTACCGCACTTCCCGTATCAAAGGATAACACCATTGAGTTGTTCAAGCGTGATAGCGAAGGTACACAGTACGAAAAGACCGGTGAAATCCATGGCTATACTTCCAGCGTTTATGGCAACAGCAATATGTTGACTGCCGTTGGTTACAGCGCAGGTACATTCTATGGCTGGCAGGTAAACTATGACAATGAGAGCGGTACCGGTGTATATGCTACCGAGGCAGAGGCGGGTAGGGCAACTACAGCCTTTGGTGCTCCAAGCAAGCTCCGTTATTACACAGGTGTAGCCAACAAATATCGTGAATTCGGTGCTGGCGACATGGCTTTCGTGGACCAGAATGGTGACGGTTGGATTGACGAGAGCGATAAGGTGGCTCTGGGTAGCGCTATTCCTGCTATTTATGGTAATCTCTACACCAACCTTACTTGGAAGAACCTCCGCCTGGACGCTATCTTCAAGTATAGTGTAGGTAACGATATCTACAATTACCAGAGAGCATGTCTGGAATCTGGCAATACCACTTACAACCAGACTGCTGCCATGGCACACCGTTGGACACACGAAGGTCAGATTACTGACGTTCCTCGTGCCTGCTATACCAACAGTTTGGAGTATGTAGAGAACGAGCGCATGAGCAGCCGTTGGATCGAGGATGGCAGCTATATTAAGCTGAAGAATGTACGTCTTACATACAAGGTGCCTTACCACAATAGCTGGCTCCAGGGCATTAAGGTATGGGGTGAAGCAAACGACGTGTTCTGCATAACCAAATACCTCGGTACAGATCCTGAGACAAGTGCCCAGAACGGAACTTTATATCAGGGAATTGATGCCGGTCGCATACCCAGCGGTCGCAGTTTCAACTTGGGTCTCACACTTAACTTGTAATATACCATTATGAAGAACAAATCAATTATAACCATTCTCAGCCTCTGTTTGGGGCTGAGCTTGGCCACCACTTCTTGCCAGGATATGCTGTCTTCTGATAGCGACCGCCATTCATATACTGTGGCTGGTGACACTCTCTATTCATATTGGGGTATTCTCAATGCCCTTCAGAACATTGGTGAGAGATACGTCATCTTGGGCGAATGTCGCGGCGACCTTATTGATGGTGGTCAGTTTACTACCGATAGCGTCAAGGCTCTCCTCACCTTTGGTCTGAATGACGATGTAGAGAACTTCAAGGATGGTGCAAACCGCTATTTGAAGGTAAGTGACTACTATCGCGTTATCAATTCTTGTAATGCTTATCTAGCTCAGATGGATACCATTATGGAGAAGCCAACAGGTGACAGATACATGCTCCGCGAGTATGCTCAGGTGGAGGCTATTCGTGCCTGGACCTATATGCAGCTTGTAGTCAACTATGGTGATGTGCCTTTCTATACACACCCCATTCTGAGCACGAACGAAATCAATAGCTTCAATGCTGCCGATGTCAATAATCGTGTTACTGCAGCAACACTTTGGCAGAAGCTGGAGAAGAACCTGAAGCGTGCTTACGAGATTGAAGAACAGTATGGCTATCCTCAGTACGGCAAGTACGGTTTCAAGACCGATGTGTGTCATTCTACCAAGGCTATGTTCCCCAATGCTCTGGTTTTGGCAGACATCTATCTGATGGGCGACAAGTTTACCGAGGCTGCCAAGTACTATTATGAGTTCCTTGATGGCCAGTATGGTGGCGCACTTCCCAAGGGTTACTTTTCTACAGCTTTCCAGGAATTGGGCAAGGATGCTCCAGATGTTGTCAACAACGGTTATCCTTGGAACGAGACCGGTGCTACAAGCAAGGGTGCTGAGAGTATCACAGCCATACCTTCCAGCGTAAACTCCCTGTGGGGTGTTGTACAGCGTGGCGTTAACGACTTGTATGGCTTTGAAGCTACTATCAGACAGTCAACATCTTCAAGCGACTCTACTACAACTGCCAATATCTATCTGACCAGAAACTGGGAGCGTCAGTTGGGCCCCAGCGCAGGTTACGATAAATTGGCTAAGTCTCAGGAGTACGAGATTTACCAGGTTGATGACTTTAACAACATAGAAGAGAATGCTCAGCTTGTTGTACTGGAGGGTATCGGTGATGCACGTGCCATTGCAGGTAAGTATGGCAATGGTTACATCAGCAGATACGAATCTGGTGACTACTTTGTAGATAGGATCGAGACCGAGAGATATATCATGAAGCAGAATCCTTTTGGTGCATTCAGCACAGTATTCCCCATGGTATATCGCAAGAGCATGGTATGGCTGCGCTTTGCAGAAGCCTTGAACCGTGCAGGATATCCCGGACACGCTTTCGCTATCTTGAAGAATGGATTGGTAAATAATTCAAGATGGATGCCAAGTCAAGAGTCTGACTTTGCAGCAATGACATATCGTATTCACTACGAGCATACTGGCAATAAGTTTGATGATGAAGGCAACATTGTACTCGATGCAGAGGGCAATCCCGAAATGGTTACTGTGATATTGCCTGAAGATTGGGAAGCTAATGACAAGTGTCTGATTACCGGTGAGGATTACAACCGCGAACAGTTTGACAAGGATACCGCAGAATTTGTCAAGTACATAAAGGAGCAATATGCTGCTCAGTATACCGTTCACTTTGATTCTGTAGATAATCCCGAACATTTCATTGTGAAGGAGAAGGTTGAACTGGCTAACTTCCTGCCCACTAACACACGTATTGTTTGTGACTACATCAGTCGTGACGAATGGAAGAAGAGCGGTGAACTGTGGTTGGATTTCAACAAGACTCAGTTTGATGGCAGCGAAGACCTTCCCGTTTATTGGATCAAGGACTGGCCTCTTACTTCAGAAACTCGCCCCTCCAATAATGCATATCCACGTACAAAGGACGAGACCGTGTCACGTGGTATACACCAGAAGGGTTGTGGTATGCTCAGGTACGACGAGAAGAACAGCAGATACAACTTCGTAGATCAGGTTAACCGTAAACTCGTTGCTGCAGGCAAACAGCCTATGAGCAAGGTGGATATGTACGATGGTATTACTACCAACCAGAATGTCATTGAAGCTGTCGAGGAGTTGATCTTGGACGAGGCAGCCCTGGAACTTGCATTCGAGGGTAATCGCTTCTTCGACTTGATGCGTGTTGCCAAGCGTCGTGGTGCTAATGCCGGTCAGTTCATGGCAGATAAGATCAAGGCTCGTGGCGAAGGTACAGGATGGGCAGATCGTCTTATAGACGAGAAGAACTGGTATCTTCCTCTTCCCGACTATAGCAACCGTCCCCAGTAAACATATGAATATGGTGGCAAGTCCACCATATTCTTAGTTCAATATCAATGAAAGGCTGTGTCAAATCAATGGCACAGCCTTTCTTTGTCCAGTACCAGTACGGTGGTACTGGAGTTTTCTCCCGAGAAAACTCCAGTTTCTTCCGCAGAAAACTGCAGTACCAACACGGTGGTACTGGCAAAGGGACGGGAAGGAGATTTTCTTTTTCTCGGCTGAAAAGGACATGAAGGATTACCTCAAGGAGATGTTGAAGTTCAGTGAAGATATAGCCTGCTGCCATGAAGAGGGGAGGAATGAGAGTGGATCCATCCTCTGTCCTTTGTTGATAAGAATGCTGAAAAGTATGCCATGCATTTCTGCTTTGGTTACCCGACGTTCAGTTCCTGTTGGGGTATATAAGAAGGGAGTACTATTAGGCTGAACGGAAAACGGAAAGGTGACTGCTTTAGCTTGATGAGCGCATGCGAATAACGTTGAAAGTCTAACGTTTAACGATGAAAGGAAGGTTGGGACGCTGCGTGCAGCATCCGCAACTTTCCTTTTTCCGTTTTGACTTGACTAACCGTCGACCTTGGGTTCAGCCCCTTCGGGCGTCGACCTTTGGTTCGTCGAGCCTGCTCCCGTTTGGCATTGAAGTAAACTTAACTATTGTCTTCCTCCTTGTCGCTCGGTATAATTCAAACAAGTTCGATTCTCCACTCACTTCTGCGTAGGTTCATTGCTCTCGCTTACTCGCAGCCTTCACCTTTCTGTTTGAGAGGATGAGCGTAGGTTCTTATTGATATACTCAGTATGATATAAAAAAATCAGGAAGAGGGCGATGGTGCCTTCTTCCTGACTGCTTTTAGTGACCTCGCTGGGACTCTAACCCAGGACCTTCGGAACCGGAATCCGACGCTCTATACAACTAAGCTACGAGGCCTTATTGAGGGAGAACCCCTCCCCAAACTCTCCCCTGTATGGGAGGGAGTATATAGTACTGTGGGATGAGTTTTTTGTTAAAGGGTTAATTTCATTGTCGGTTGTTACTACTCCCATCCATACAGGGCGAGCGAGGTCTTCAGAAGAAGCACTGATGTACTTCTGTGCCTCGGGAGGGGAGAATTTCCCAGTTCGACGCGCGGACTGGGTTGGGTGGGATCCCCCCCTTATCCGTTTATTTTATGCTTTCCTTAAAGTGATTTACCAACTGGCGGAAGAGGTGGTTGCGGGTGTTGCCACCGTAGATGGAGTGGTTGCGGTTGGTGTAGGTGAGCTGGCGGAAGTCCTTGTCGGCATGCACGAGGGCTTCGGTGTACTCAGCCACATTGCGGTAGTGCACGTTGTCGTCGGCTGAACCGTGGATGATGAGCAGGCTTCCGCTCAGGTTCTTGGCACGAGAGATAGGGCTGCAATCATAGCCTTCGGGGTTCTCCTTGGGTGTACGCATGAAACGCTCGGTGTAAACCGTGTCGTAGTAGCGCCATGAGGTGGGAGGTGCTACCGCCACGCCGGCATAGAATACGGGGCGTCCCTCGGACATGCTCATCAGTGTGTTGAAACCGCCGAAGCTCCATCCCCAGATACCTATGTGCTTGGCATCAACCCAAGGCTGCTTGCTCAGGTAGATGGCAGTCTCCACCTGGTCGTGACTCTCAAGCTGGCCCAGTTTCAGGTAGGTCTGCTTCTCGAACTCTGCACCGCGGCCTCCAGTACCGCGACCGTCCACGATGACGCTGATGAAACCTTCCTGTGCCATGTATCTCTCCAACAGGGCGGCAGAGCAGTTGCCCACGTACCAAGAATCCTGTACTTGCTGGGAACCAGGACCGCTATACTGGAAGAGGATGACGGGGTACTTCTTGCTGGCGTCGAAGTTGGCAGGCTTTACCATGACACCGTTCAGGTCCACGCCGTCTTGTGTCTGGAACTGGAAGAACTCTATGCTTGCCAGGTTCATGCCGTCCACCTTCTGCTTCAGCGCAGCATTGTCCTGAAGGGTCTTCATCACCTTGCCCTTGTCGTTACGCAGGGTGTAGGTTGGAGGTGTGGCGGCAGAGTGGTGTGTGAGCATCAGGTGCTTGAAGTTGGTGGAGAAGATGGCAGAGTTCTGGCCAGCCTCGGTGCTGATGGGGGTTACTTTGCCCTTGGCATCGCACTTGTAGACACCGGTGCGCAGAGGACCGCCGTCCTTGGCCTGGTAGTAGTATGTGCCGGTTTTCTCGTCGTATCCGTAGAAGTCGGTAATGATGTCCTGTCCCTTGCCAATCTCGCGCTTCTGTGTGCCCAGGAGGTTGTACTGGTACAGGTGTGCATAGCCAGAGCGCTCGCTAAGCAGGATGAAACCGTCCTGTATGGTGGTGAAGAGGGTATAGGCATTGTCGGCCACGTAGGGCTTCACCTCGTCGGACACGATGCAACGGCATTCGGTGGAGCGGGGGTTGGCTGCCCACACCTTCAGGTTGTCCTGATGACGGTTCTGGGTGAGAATGAGCAACTTGTTGGGGTCGCTGCTGAACTTGATGCGGGGGATATAGCCCTCGGCCTCCAGGGGAACCTTCACCTCGCGTGTGGCACGGCTCTTGATGTCGAAGGTGTGTACCGTTACCTTGCTGTTGGGCTGTCCGGCAATGGGATACTTGTACTCGTAGGCACCGGGATACTCGGCATTCTCCTGCATCTCGGGCAGCATGCCCTTGTACATGGGGAAGGAGAACAGGGGCACCTGGCTCTCGTCGTATCGGATCCATGCCAGCATGGTGGCATCGGCATTGAAGTCGAAGCTGCGATTGGTGACGAACTCCTCCTCGTACACCCAGTCGGCCTTGCCGTTGATGATGCTGTTGAACTTGCCGTCCTTGGTAATCTGCACCTCGGCATTGTCGAAGAGCAGTTTCACCAGGAAGAGGTTGCCCTCACGCACGAAGCCCACCATGTTGCCGTCGGGGCTCCAGAGGGGGCACTCCTGAGGACCGCCATCGGAAAGGGGAGCCAGGGTGCGGTTCTGTACATTATATATATAATATACGGCGGTAGTGCTATGACGGTAGATGCCGCGTGTCTGTGTGCGCAGAAGGATGTTCTTCTGGTTGGGTGAAAGAGTGTAGCCGTCGATGCGTGAAAGTTTCACCTTGCCCTTGGTGTTCTCCACATCAAAGAGGACACCCGTCTGCTCGCCTGTCTTGAACGAACTTACCACAATCCTCTTGCCGTCCACCAGTTGGCTGTAACTCTCGCCGTCGGGCAGGGGATTTACACCATATATGCCATGTGCACCAAACGAACCGTTGGTGATGGACTTGAGGGTGAGGGGACCTTCCTGTGCCTGAATGCTGCCTGAAATGAAGGGGGAAACAATCAGGGTCAGTGCAAGTAGAATCTTCTTTATCATCGTGCTTTTTAGTCTTAAAACTATGCAAAGGTAGTGCTTTATGTTAGAAAAACACCCCGTATTGATACACTTTTAGTATAATTTTGATAATTCTTTAGCATTTTTGCATTGTTTTGATGTCTTTTTGTTAACTTTGCGCCCAAGTTTATACATGAAAAATGCTCATAGGCACTTCAGCACTCTCCTTTGCAGACCTTTCCACGGGTTATAGCAACAGGGTGGTATCATCCGGTTTGACCGCCGGATTGTGTGCAGGCAAGGTGACTTGTCTACTGGGACCCAACGGAGCTGGCAAGAGTACCTTGCTCAGGACCATAGCAGGATACCAGAAACCTCTGGCAGGAAAGATGGACGAGGTAAGTCCGGAAACCCTGGGCGTAGTGCTGACCGAACGCATGGATGCCATGGGCCTCAGTGTGAGGGAAGTCGTGGCGATGGGCAGACACCCATATACTGGATACTTCGGGCGGCTGACGGCTGAGGATGAACAAACGGTGGACAAGGCCATGAACCTGACGCACACCGAGGAGTTTGCAAACCGCGCCTTCCAGTCGCTGAGCGATGGAGAACGGCAGAAGGTGATGATAGCCAAGGCGTTGGCACAGGAGACTCCGATAATACTGATGGACGAACCCTCGGCATTCCTGGATTTTCCGTCCAAGGTGGAACTGATGCTCTTGCTCAGGGACCTGGCGCACAAGCAAGGAAAGGCCATACTCCTGTCCACGCACGATGTGGGCATAGCACTGAAGACGGCAGATGTGCTTTGGCTCATGCAGGACGGAGGAATGACAATAGGTACCCCGCAGGAATTGCAGGAATCGGGCGCTATAGATGCCTTCCTGGGCGAAAGCCGCTCATATATTTAAGGAAAAACAAAAAGACAATAATAATAAATTAAATTAAACAAAACAAAATTAACAAACTATGAAGAAGTTGTTTGTAGTACTGGCCGCTATGGTTATGACACTGAGCGCCAGCGCATTTGAATTTGACGGCATCAACCTGAATGCAAGTGTAAACAAGATCTCTGCCGAGATTGCAAAGCGCGGTTATTCCTACGACGAGGATAAGGACGCATTCACTGGCATGTGCCGCGGTACAGAGATTTCTTTGACTCTGAACTGGAAGAATGTGAAGGAAGGCGGCAAGTTGGGTCAGCTGATCGTTGACGTTCCCTTCAGCGACCAGAACGCTATGGGCATCGTTACCAAGATGTTCAACGTTATCTATCACGTGGCAAAGGGTGCTAAGCCCCACACCTACGAGGTTTCTGAGGATGGTACTACCGTTGAGATCAGCACTATTGCTACTGGTGTACGTCTGACTTATAACACTCCTTATTATAAGAAGTAAATCAAGACCGACATTTTTTCAGCCCTTCCTCCTTCTTGCAGACAATGCCGGGGCAAGGGTGTGATAGACGATTACTGGCGCTCCTATTAGGGGCGTCAGTACGTTTATAGGCAGTACGCTGCTCTCTGGGAGGTTGCACAGAAGGTTGCACGCCAAGGCAATGCTTGCACCCAAGGCCATGGTGCGTGGCAGAAGTGAGCGGTGGGAACCCGAGGGAGACAGGAAGCGTGCCATGTGCGGTGTGGCAAGGCCTATGAAACTGATAGGACCGCAGAAGGCCGTGGTGATGGCAGAGAGCAAGCCCGTGGCAAGCAGGAGCATGTGGCGCGTACGTGTGGTGTTCACACCCAGGTTCTGCGCATAGCGGTCGCCAAGGAGCAGGGCATCCAAAGACTTCATCATCAGCAGAGCCATGACAAGTCCCAATGACACCAAACCGATGAAGATGGGTAGGCGTTCCATGCTGACACTGGAGAAATTGCCCATGCCCCAGAGCACGTATGCCTGAAGGCCATCATGGCTTGCCCAGAACTGGAGCAGGGAAATCAGGCTTCCCGTGATATAGGAGATGATGACACCTGTGATGAGCAGCATCACCGTGCTCCTGAGCAAGGCATTCAGGGCGGAAAGCAGAACCATTATAGCCATGGCACCAGCCAGTGCCGCCATGATGCTGAGCATGTAACCGCCAAGAGACAGTCCCCCCATTGCCATGCTACCACCGAAGAACATCATCGCCAATGCGACACCAAGGCTGGCACCGCTATCTATGCCCAGTATGGACGGACCTGCCAAGGGATTGCGGAAGGCCGTCTGCAGGAGCAGGCCGCAGGTGGCAAGTGCCGCACCGCAGAAGGTGGCGGTAAGCATCTGGGGCACACGGCTATGCCATACGATGTACGACCACGAGGGATGTCCCTCTATCTCCCTACCCAATAGAATGTCGGGCATGGCGCTCAGAGGTATGTCCAGCGAACCCCACAGGATGTTTGCCACCATCAATAGGAGGGGTAGGGCAAGGAGAAGTATTGTTCGGCCTTTGGCAAAGTATTGTGTTGTCATATTTTTTGGGGAGGGTCTTACCTAAAGTACTCGTGTTCCGTTTTCAATCCCAGTTCGGGATGGAGTATGCTTATAAGGTTTTCCAGGAGATATTCGGGATGGAAGGGTGTTTCCTCAAAGAAGGGCACCTCTTCTGTATTGCACACCAGCAGGCGTGCCGGGATGTGCTTGCATGCAGGTGTGTCGTCTATGAGCTGCTCCTTGGTGAGAGTGCCGAAACTCTTTATGAGCCACAGGTCGGCATGCATGGCCCTGTCCAGCACAATCTCTATGCTTAGAGCACTGGCTCCGCTACCGGGGATGTCGGCAAAGAGATAGTCGGCACCGGCATCGCGGTAGAGTATGCCCGTGGTGCTCTCTCCGTTGGGCACATGCCATGTGCCGCTCAGCGGGCGCTCGGTGAGCAGGCGAGGACGCTCCTTGCATGTCGATGCCAAGTTTTTCAACCCGTTGTATCTTTGCTCTATTTCATTGAAAAGACTGTCTGCCCGCTGCTCCACACCGAAGAGCATGCCATACACCCTTATCCACTCGGCACGTGCCAGGGGCGACACCTCCATGTAGTCGGCACACTCCATGATGGGGATGCCCATCTGCTCCAATCGTCCGTAGCCGCCCTGGCTCTCGTAGGGAGAAGGCATGAGCAGGTCGGGTTGGAGGTCCATCACTTGCTCTATGTTCACGGCATTGCTCGTGCCCAGGTCGCGGATATCACCATTGGCGATGTCCTCCCTGAGACGGGAGTTCTTGAGATACTTGGTGTCGAAGATGCCTCCGATGTGCTCACTTACCACAAGTTCCTCCAATAATGCCGCATGCGTGGCGGAGTATACGGCGGCACGCCTTACGGGCACCTTCACTTGGATGCTTCTCAGCAGGGCGGTGGTATCCCACGGGTTGCGTATGTCTATGCTCACGATATCTCCGCACCTCACGGCACACACATGCCGGGCATGGCGCAAGGACAGGGTGTCTCCCTCCATGGCCTCGCCCGTCCTGCCGTTGGTGCACGAACAGAGGAGTATGCACGCAAGGATTATCGTACAAAGGTGTTTCATTAGGCTGTACATAGGTTTATCGTATGCAAATTTACACCTTTTTCGTTTAATTGTTTCCCTTGCTTGGTCTTTTATGATATTTTCATTAACTTTGCGAGGAAATAACATCAAATACTAATGATTATGAAGAAAAGATTTTCTCTTTTGGCTTCAGTGATGTCGTTGGCATTGCTGGCTATGAGTTGCTCGGGAGCAGAATCTTCTGCAGAACAGAGCGAGAGTGTTGTTACCTTGTCGGGCAATGCGTACATAACAGCATCTGCCGAGAGCGAACCCGCCTTCATCGACGAGGGCAGAAGTGCAATCCGCAACTGGGACGACCCGGAAACGGTAGTAAGTTTCTATTTCAGGGCAATGAACAAGGGCAAGATGACCGTTTCGTTGCAGGCAATGGGACATTCTCAGGTGGAGGTTTCCCTGTTGGGCAAGACCGAGGAGGTGGAACTGGCAAGCGACACACTGGCACTTGTTGAGGTTGGCACCTTCAAGGTAAAGGAACCAGGTTATGTCAAGGTAGACATCCGTGGCAAGAAGATTAACGCAGGCGACAGTTTCGGCAATGTGGAATCTCTCGTAGTGAAGGGCAATGTTGGTCCCGTGGTTTGTGTGAACGGCGACTTTAGCACCCACTTTGGCCGTCGCGGTCCTTCCACACACATGAGCTACACCCTGCCTGAGGGAGATGTGGAATGGTTCTACAACGAGGTTGTGGTACCCGAAGAGGGCGACATCCCCAGCAGCTATTACATGGCTTGCGGTTTTGGCGAGGGATACTTCGGTATGCAGAACAACACTCCTTACCCCAGAAGAATACTCTTCTCCGTATGGAGCCCCTTCGTAACCGACAATCCTGCTGAGATTCCCGATTCAATGCGCGTGCAGCTCGTGAGAAAGGGTGCTGAGACAACCATAAACGACTTCGGCAATGAGGGTTCTGGCGGCCAGAGCTACATGCACTACGACTGGAAGCCAGGCGAGCGTTGCCGCTTCCTGATGGGTGTGCGCCCCGACAAGAACAATACAACCGTGTACACCGCTTACTTCTACGACAACCACCAGAACAAGTGGTCGCTCGTTGCATCATGGCGTCGTCCTCAGATAACCACATGGTACACCCATGCATATTCATTCCTGGAGAACTTCAACCCCGTCATGGGCCATATCACCAGAAAAGCTTACTACTGCAACCAGTGGGCACGTACTGCTGACGGCAAGTGGGTACCTGTAACACAGGGCCGTTTCACATGCGATGCAACAGGCAACCAGAAGCAGCGCCTCGACTACAAGGGTGGTGTGGAGAACAACGACTTCTTCCTCACCATGGGCGGTTTCTTCAATGACTTCCTGGAGTCCGGCACACCGTTTACACGCGAGGGCAACTTAACAGAGGCTCCCGATGTGGACTTCTCTACATTGGAATAATACCCTGTTGTCCTAAGTCATAGCACAACAGGAAATATCATTTGCAATACACCTTTGCGATATAATGAATAAACATTCTATATGCACAACTATCCAGAACCAGATCCAGCATCTGGTTCTGGTTCTTCTTTTTGTGCCTCTTCTGTGCGGATGCAATGCCGGCAAGAAGCAGAGCATAGTTATCATCTACGAGAACGATGCTCATTGCGTAGTGGACGGATATGCACGTCTGCGCGGTTTGGCAGATGCCGTTTCGGACACCTCGTGGGTTGGGCTTACCAGTAGCGGCGACTTCCTGCACGGAGGTACCGCAGGTGCAATCTCCGGTGGCAGGTTTGTGGTGGACATAATGAAGGAAATGGGTTATGATGCAGTGGGACTGGGCAATCACGAGTTCGACTTCGGCACACCGCACCTTACCCGGCTCATGGCGGAGAGCCAGTTGCCCGTGGTGAACATGAACCTGCGCTCCTTGCATCAGGACTCCCTGTTCTTCACACCTTATATTATAAAGGACTTCGGCGGAACGAAGATAGCCTTCGTAGGTGTTGTCACTCCCGAAACACTGATAAGCGAGGCATACTCCTTCTTCGACAAGCAAGGCACGCAGATGCTGGGACTTTGCGAGGACAACCTGGTGGAAGAGGTGCAGAAAACCGTGGACGAGGCCCGCAAGGAAGGTGCCCACTATGTCATCCTCCTGTCTCACCTGGGCGAGGCATCGGCAAAGAACTTCCTCACCAGCCATCGCCTTGTGGGCAGTACGCGCGGCATAGACGTGGTGCTGGACGGACACACACATAGCACCATCCCATGCGATACTGTGTTCAATGCCGAGGGAGAGCCCGTGCTCATAACGCAGACGGGGTCCAGATTCAAGAACGTGGGCAAACTCATAATCCGTCCCGATGGACACATGCATACGGAACTCATCCCCATGGACTCTCTGAATCAAGAGAATGCCCGCATCCGTCAGGTTACGGATAGCATAAAGGCAATGATGGAACAGGTGACCACAAAGAAGATATGCCATAGCAACTACCGCATGGACATCTTCGACGAGAACGGGCGCCAGATGGTCAGGACACGCGAAACGCCCATTGGCAACCTCGTTGCTGACGCATTCCGTGCCGTTACAGGTGCACAACTCGCCGTGAACAACGGTGGTGGCATACGTGCTCCGCTTTCTGCAGGCGACTGGACGTATGGCAATATAATGGATGCATTGCCTTACAACAACTACCTCACCGTGGTCAGGATAAAAGGTTCAAAACTCTTTGAACTCCTCGTTGCCACTACTTCCAATTCGCCCATGGAGGACGGTCAGTTCCCCCAGCTTTCAGGCTTCCGTTTCAATCTCAATACCAAGGCCGTGGGCAAGGCCCGTATCTTCAATGTGGAAGTGTTGGACGACAAGACAGGTCTCTACTCTCCATTGAAGATGGATGCCGAGTACACCCTTTGCACTACCGACTATTGCGTGACTGGCGGTGGCATGTACAATGTCCTTCGCGATGCCCACATCCTTCAGGAAAACATCATGCTCTACAACCAGGCGTTTATCAACTATGTTTCCGAGCACCTGAAGGGCGAGATTTCCGAGCGCTATGCCACGCCCGAGGGCAGAATCAACATGAAGTAAAACTTCCCCCTTACCCTCTATTGGGCAAGGCTGGATGATAAATTGGTACGCATTTTTGCCGATTCGGCAAAAATGCGTACCAATTTAGTGCTATTCACGGCAAAACTTGCCGATAGAAAGGAGTATGTGTCTACTCCTCCGTTATCTTTTTGTCTTCACCTTCTTCCTCTGCATCAGGGAGCGGTGCTTTCGGTTCAAGAAGTTCCTTCGGCATCAGCACCACGGCTTCCTTCTTCATGCCGTCTATCTTGATGGTAAGGGGTTCGCTAAGTCGGACGTGTGCCACATAGTCGGTTTCCTGTACTACGGGCAAGCCTTCAAACAGGGAACAATCGTACTTGCCATTGCCCCGGAAGGCATCGATGGTGAGATAACCCACGCCCAGTGAGGTAAGGTTCTGGAAGAAGTGTGTGCCTTGTGAAGGGTCCACCTGGAAGTTCTCCAAGCCTGCCTCCACGATGACCTGTGCGCTGCTTATGTGAGGCCATTTCACGGGTATTCCCAGCCATGAGTCGCTGGAGCCCCAGCGTCCCGGACCTATGAGCAGGCATTTGCGCTCCTCCTGAAGCAGAGAGCGGTTTATGCGCTCCACCTCGTCGGCAATCTGGGGATTCTTGCCAGGGGTGTACTTCGACTTCTCTCCCGTCTTTATGTAAACGATGTCCGTGATGTCTGTGATGTTGCCATGGCCGATGGCATTGTGGCTTCTGAGCAGGCACTGCTCGTCGGGTATGGCAGAGAGGTCTTCGTCCAGCTGCATGCGGTTGTCCACCATGGGACGTATCTGCAGGAGGTAGAAGTCGCCAGTCTTGTCCTTGTTGATGTTGCATGCAAACTCTATCTCCACGGGTCGTTTCATCTCTTCCTGACCCAGTTTCAGCACCAGACGAAGGAGTTCGGGCATGGGCCACACTCCATTCTGGAGCACACCGGCAAAGGAGATAAGCTTGCGGTTGCGTCCCTCGTAGAACCCGTCGTAGATGCATTGGTCCACAGGGTCGAAGGTGGAGCAAATCCATTGCAAGGAACCGTCCTGTTCGGCTTCGCGCACGGGTATTTTCACCAGATTGAACCCGTCGTCCACCTGGAACACGGTCTTTATCCTGTATCCGAACTTGTCCTTCGGTATGCTGGTTTCCAGGGCATAGAACGAGGTTTGCGTGTCGCGCAGGGCAATGTCCATTTCCGACATCTGCAGAACCTGAGTGGGATGGTACGGGCACATACGCAGGGAGGTGCCGCCGTCCACGATGTACTTGCCCAGGCCCATTGCCAGAGAGACTGTACCCTCCTCTGCTTTCTCGTCGCCGATGGGGTAGTAGTTAACGGAGCGTGCCACACCGGATACGTTGGGATAGAAGCGCGTGCCATATTGCTGGCCCACCACTTCCTGCAGGATAACCGCCATCTTCTCCTGGTCGATTACGTTGGACGTGGCGGTCATGTAGTCCTTGCTTCCATGGAAATACACCGAGGCATACACACCCTTGATGGCGTTGGCAAGCATCTCCAGACGGCAATACTTGTCCTCGTCGTAGGGAATCATGTAGGTGGAGTAGATGCCGGCAAAGGGCTGGTAGTGGCTGTCCTCCAGAAGCGACGAACTGCGTATGGCCAGGGGTGTCTTCACCACCTCTATGAACACCTCCAGGTCGGCAAGCAGCCTGTGGGGCAATCGTCCGCGCAGGAAGCATGCCAGCATCTCCTCGTCCGAGATGTCGCTCATGGCTATGGAGTAGAGTTCGTTCGTCTCCATGAACTCGTCGAAGATGTCCGTGCAGAGCACCAGAGTCTTGGGGATGTGCAGCAGGTCGGCATGCTCTATCTCGTTTTCGCGCACCTTCTTTATCATGCGGTCGAGGAAAGCCAGGCCACGGCCCTTGCCTCCCAGCGAACCTTCACCTATGCGGGCAAAGTTGGAATACTGGTCGAAGCGGTCGCGCTGGAACACCGCCACCACGCCCTGGTTCTTCATCCTGCGGTATGCCACTATGGCATCCAGGATTATCTGTCGGTGCACGTCCACATCCTGCTCCTTGTCCCACGTGATCTTCTTCAGGAACTCTGCAATGGGGAACAGGGCACGGCTGGAGAGCCAGCGGCTAACGTTGTTGTGCCTCAGATGGTATTGCAGGGAGTCAAATGGCAGGGTCATGATGTTGTCCTGCAATTCCTTCAGGTTGTGTATGCGTGCCACCTCGTTCATGGTGGTAGGGTCGCGGAACACGAAGTCGCCGAAACCGAAGTAGCGGCTCAGCAGGTCGCGTATCTCCACGTTGAGCAGTTTCGAGTTCTTGTCTACGAAGTTTGCTCCGCATTTCCATGCCAGTTCCTTGCGTGCCACCTCGCTCGACTCCATGATAAGAGGTACGTAGGGGTCGCGGGCACGTATGCAGCTGAGCAGTTTGTAGCCTGCCATTTCGTCCTTCTGCGTACTGTTGTTGTAGATGGGGAAACGGCAATCGGAGATGACGCCCAGGGTGTTGTCGGCAAACTGTTCGTACAGGCTCCATGCCTCCTCGTAGGTTCGTGCCAGCACAATCTTTGGGCGTCCGCGCATGCGCAGGGTTTCCAGCGAACTGTTCAGCGCCTCGGTGGCGAAGGCCAGGGACTGGTTCAGGATGTATTTGTACAGGTTTGGCAGGATGCTGGAGTAGAAGCGTATCGTGTCCTCCACCACCAGGAGCATCTGCACACCTGCCGAGCGGATGTCGTGCTCCAGGTTCATCTTGTCCTCTATGAGTTTGATGATACTGAGCAGCAGTTCCGTATTGCCAAGCCAGCAGAACACGTATTCGAAGGCCGACAGGTCCTCGTCCTTCATCCTTCGTGTCACACCATGGCTGAAGGGTGTGAGCACAACTATGGGGATGTTGGGGTTATGGCTTTTCACACTGCGTGCAATGTCGAACACGTCGTTGTTCTCTGCCGCCGGCATACAGATGACCAGGTCTATGTCGCCATAGAGCATCTTCTTCCGTGCCTCGGCCTTGGTGGACACCTGTATGAATCGGGGAGGGAAGCGAAGTCCCAGTTTGGCATATTCCGTAAAAATCTTTTCGTCTATGCGTCCGTCGTCCTCCAGCATGAAGGCATCGTAGGGGTTGGCTATGAGCAGTACATTGCAGATGCGTTTCTGCATCAGGTCAACGAAGGGAGTGTCTTTCAGTTGCATGTGTGCATGTATGTATTTCCAGACAAAGATACGTTTTATTTGTTACAATGTGTCCTTGTCCTCCTGCCTTTTTTGCTTGTCCTCCTTGTTTTGTGCCGGTATCGTCATGAGAACACTCCAGTTTCCTCGTTAGGGAACTTCAGTTCTCTCGTTAGAGTACTCCAGTTCTCTTATTGGGAAACTGTTCCATTACTATTACAAATAAACCCCGAAAGCCATTAGACTTCCGGGGTCTTCATTTATAGGTTGGAATGTATAGTTTAGCCTTCGCTCACCCTCCCTGCAGGGAGGGGTGGGGTGGGTCTTTCTTACACCACGCCCTGGGCCATCATAGCCTTGGCCACCTTCATGAAGCCTGCCACGTTGGCACCCTTCACGTAGTTCACGTAGCCGTCGGCCTCGGTGCCGTACTTCACGCAGTTCTCGTGGATGTTCTCCATGATCCAGTGCAGCTTGTTGTCTACCTCCTCGCTTGACCATGAGATACGGCCAGAGTTCTGAGACATTTCCAGGCCGCTTACTGACACACCGCCAGCGTTGCTTGCCTTACCGGGAGCGTACAGGATCTTAGCCTCCTGGAACACACGGATAGCACCGGGTGTGGAGGGCATGTTGGCACCCTCGCTCACGGCGATGACACCGTTTGCCACCAGGGTCTGTGCCTGCTCCTCGTTCAGTTCGTTCTGTGTTGCAGAGGGCAGAGCAATGTCGCCCTTCTCGCCCCAGGGACGTTCGCCAGCCACATACTTGGCATTGGGATAGCGGTCAACATATTCCTTGATACGTCCACGGTAAACGTTCTTCAGTTCCATGATGAAGTCCAACTTCTCGCGGTCGATGCCTTCAGGGTCGTAGATGTAACCGTCGGAGTCGGACATGGTCATTACCTGACCGCCCAACTGGAGCACCTTCTCTGCGGTGTACTGGGCCACGTTGCCGGCACCAGAGATGAGCACCTTCTTGCCTGCTACGCTATCGCCCTTGGTCTTGAGCATTTCCTGAAGGAAGTACACGTTGCCATAACCTGTTGCCTCGGGGCGAACCAGTGAACCGCCGAACTCGCGGCCCTTGCCGGTGAAGGTGCCGGTGAACTCGTGGGTCAGCTTCTTGTACATGCCGAACATGTAGCCAACCTCGCGTCCGCCTACGCCGATATCACCTGCAGGTACGTCCACGTCGGGACCGATGTGGCGTGTCAGTTCCAGCATGAAAGCCTGGCAGAAGCGCATAACCTCGGCGTTTGACTTGCCGCGGGGGCTGAAGTCGGAACCGCCCTTGCCGCCACCCATGGGCAGGGTGGTGAGGCTGTTCTTGAAAGTCTGCTCGAAGGCCAGGAACTTCAGGATGCCCAGGTTCACAGACTTGTGGAAACGGATACCGCCCTTGTAGGGACCGATGGCGTTGTTGTGCTGAACACGGTAGCCCATGTTGGTCTGGATCTGGCCCTTGTCGTCCATCCATGTAACACGGAACTGATATACTCTGTCGGGTATGCAAAGGCGCTCTATCAGGTTGGCCTTGTCAAACTCGGGGTGCTTGTTGTACTCCTCTTCAATAGTTGCAAGAACTTCCTCTACTGCCTGATGGTACTCGGGCTCGTTGGGGAAACGTCTTTTCAAATCTTCTAATACCTTAATTGCGTCCATATCGCTTGCTTTTATTTGTTTTTGTTAGTGTTAATTTTAATTTGGCGCAAAGTTAACATAAATCTTGTATTCTTGCAACAAAATGAAAGAAAAAGTTGTCTTCGCCCACAAACTTCGTGAAAATGCAAGCAAAACCAACTTTTTGATTTCTTTTTGACAAGGAGGGCTCGGTTTTGATGGTCCTTGCAATACGGCATACAATCCTCTCCAATAAGCATGTCGTTATGTCTTGACACATGTATTTTTGTGTAATGTCTGCTACGATGTGCTATACCTTATTATATATAGGTGTTTTCATGAACACGATACATTCGTTTTGCGAAGGCAGAGATTTGTGCCCAAATAGTATTAAAAAGGTCCTCCCGAGGACCGAGGCGAGAGTTCCGGGTTCTCTCAGGTCGGTCCTCGGGAGGACAAGGCTTTGCCCTCGGGAGGGCTGTTTTACGTATTATTTGTGTGCTTGATTCAGCAGGTAATAGTCCAATATGGTCATTGCCGTCATTGCCTCCACCACTGGAACGGCACGGGGGAGCACGCACGCATCGTGGCGTCCACGGGCTTTCAGGGTTGTGGCTTGTCCGTCCTCGGTAACGGTGTCTTGTTCCATCAGGAGGGTGGCAACGGGCTTGAAGGCAACGCGGAAATAGATGTCCTGTCCGTTGGAGATGCCTCCTTGTATGCCGCCGCTACGGTTGGTTAGGGTGGTGATGCCTCCATTGCCGTCGGGGATGAAGGTGTCGTTCTGCTGGCTGCCCCTTAACTCCATGCCGGAGAATCCCATTCCGTATTCAAAGCCCTTTACGGCATTTATGCTGAGCATGGCATTGCCCAGTGCGGCATGCAACTTGCCGAAGCATGGTTCGCCAAGCCCTACGGGACACCCCTTCACCACGCATGTGATTATGCCCCCGATGGTGTCGCCCTTGCCCTTCACCTCCATGATGAGGTCTGCCATGCGTTGGGCGGTGATGGGGTCGGGGCATCGCACTGGATTTTCCTCTATGCGCCCAAGGTCATAGTCCTTGTATGTGCCAGGCAGGGCAATGTCTCCTACCTGAGAGGTATAGGCACAGACGCTTATGCCAAGTTGGCGCAATGCCAATGTGGCAAAGGCACCGCCCACGACACGGCTAATGGTTTCGCGTGCCGAGGAACGTCCTCCGCCCCGATGGTCTCGAATGCCGTACTTGGTGGCATAGGTGTAGTCGGCATGCGAGGGACGGAACACGTGGCGCATGTTCTCGTAGTCGGAACTGTGCTGGTTGGTGTTCCTTACCATGAAACCTATGGGGCAGCCGGTGGTGCGTCCTTCAAAGACACCGCTGAGCAGTTCCACACGGTCCTCCTCCTTGCGTGCCGTAGTAAGACGGCTTTGTCCCGGGCGTCGGCGTGCCAGTTCGCCCTGAATGAAGTCAAGGTCCACCTCTATGCCGGCAGGCATGCCGTCAATAACGCCGCCTACGGCTTCGCCATGGCTCTCGCCAAAGGTGGTAAGGCGGAATATGTTGCCAAATGTGTTCACGTTATTAAATGGAAATGTGAAAACTAACCGCTCACGACTAATACGATTTTGTCCACCCCCTCCGTCGCTTCGCTCCCTTCGGTCCAGCGTCGCACTTGGTAGTGCTCCCCTTAGAGGGCACAGAATGACATTCAGTCATTCTTCTAAAGACCCTCTTCGCCCCCTGTCTCAGAGGGACAATTGGCTGGCGCGGTGTTTCTATTGTAACTGACTCTACCCCTGAGACAGGGGTAGTACCCCGAAGGGGGGAGGGGGTGGATAAAAACGCTCGCCGCTCACCTTTAATTACAACAGCATCCTCCTTCGCCGCAGGAGCCGCCACAATCGCCGCCTCCGCAACCGCCACATCCTCCGCAACCGCCCTGGCTGTTGAGGTAGTCCTGGATTTCCTGGTTGGTGGCAACGCGGTTCTCTACTACGGTGCCTTCGAAGGTCAGTTCCTTGCCTGCCAAGGGATGGTTGAGGTCAACGACAACAACCTTTTCCTTTATCTCGGCAATGGTGCCGTTGAAGCGCTCGCCATCGGCATTCATCAGGGGAACAACGGCACCTTCATAGATATGCTCGGTGTCCAGTTTGCCCTCGATAAAGAAAGCCTCCACGGGTACTTCCTGTACTCCCTCGGGGATGAAGGGACCGTATGCCTCTTCCTCGCTGAGGGTAATCTTGAATGCCTCGCCCTCCTGCATGGGGTAGAGCTTGTTCTCCAGAGCTTCCAGCACCATGCCCATACCGCTGATGAACTGGAAGGGCATGTCGGGGCGTGTTTCCTCGATCATTTCTATCTTTTTCTCCTCGCCCATGGGAGCGTAGAGCTTGTACTGAACTTTAATGTTGCGATTTTCCATAAATACGTGTTTCTTTGTTATACAATCATTTGCAAATGTACGAAAAATATCATGAATAAGGTTCTCGCTTGCCTTGAAAATGCCGTGGTGAAGTCTTTTTGGCGGGAAAATGCTACGTGTGGCATACGTCTTAGGGCTTTTTTCGTTATCTTTGTACACTGATGAAATACATTATTATATTTGCGGCACTGTTTGTGTCGGCAATCTGCAAGGCAGAGGGCAGTCTGTCCCCCAAGGAGAAGAATGTGCACAAGGAAGCGGTGCTAAATCCCAAGCGCGAATTTCGCGGCGCTTGGATACAGTGTGTCAACAACCAGTGGACGGGCATCGGCCGTGAGCGGATGCAGCAGACACTGACCATGCAATTGGACGAACTGAAACGTTGTGGCATCAATGCCATAATGTTTCAGGTACGTGCCGAGGCTGATGCCCTGTACGAGAGCAACATGGAGCCATGGAGCCGCTATCTGACGGCAGAGCAGGGACGTGTGCCCCAACCCTATTGGGACCCCTTGGCGTGGATGGTGGAGGAGTGCCACCGTCGCGCTATGGAGTGCCATGCGTGGATAAATCCCTATCGTGCCAAGACGAAGGGCACGACGGCATTGGCTGCCAGTCATCCGTATTTCAAGAATCCCGAGAGATTCTTCCACTACGATGGTCTCCTGCTCTTCGACCCCGGCCAGCCGGAGAACCGCGACTACATCTGCCGAGTGGCAATGGACATTGTAGAGAGGTACGACGTGGACGGTTTGCACATAGACGACTACTTCTATCCATACCCTGCTAACGGACTTCCCATACCCGACGATGCTTCGTACGGGAAGTATGGCAACGGCATGTCGCGCGACGACTGGCGACGCGACAACGTGAACAAGTTCATCAAGCAGCTGAACGAATCGGTCAAGAGCGTCAAACCCTGGTGCAAGTTCGGCGTAAGTCCCTTTGGCATTTACCGCAACAAGAAGAACGATCCCAATGGTTCCGAGACCAACGGTTTGCAGAACTACGACGACCTGTATGCCGACGTTTTGGAGTGGGTGCGCCAGGGATGGGTGGACTACAACATTCCCCAGATATACTGGCAGATAGGACATCCCACCGCCGACTATGAAACCCTCATAAGGTGGTGGAGCGAGAATGCTGGTGCCAGACACCTGTATATAGGTCAGGACGTGGAGCGCACCGTAAAGTACAGCGACCTGCGCAATGCCGGCGAGCACCAGATGCGTGCCAAGTACGACCTGCAACGCTCTCTGCCCGGTGTGGAGGGCAGTTGCCAGTGGTATGCCAAGGCCGTAGTGGACAATCCCGGTAATTATGCCACCATGCTCAAGGATTCGTATCATCGCCATCTGGCCCTGGCTCCTCTGATGCCCTGGATAGACAACAAGGCACCCAAAAAGGTACGCAAACCAGCCATCATAGCCACCAAGGACGGTCCTACGCTCTTCTGGACAGCACCCAAGGCAAAGACGCCCATGGACCAGGCTGCATGGTATGCCATATACCGCTTCCGCAAGGGAGAGAAACAGAATCTGGAGGATGCCGCCAAACTGGTGCATATCACACGCAACACGTTCTACAATCTGCCAGACGATGCACTTGGACACGTCTACGTGATAACTGCCCTTGACCACATGCAGAACGAGAGCAAGGGAGTGAAGGTGAAGTTGTAGGATTTTTTAAGTGTCCTTAAAGTCCTTAAAGTCTCTAAGGTCTCTAAGGTCTCTAAGGTCTCTAAGGTCTCTAAGGGTCTCTAAGGTTTAGTGGCATTAATCAGATAATTGTCATGGAAAGCATAAAGATAAAAGGCGCCAGGGTCAACAACCTGAAGAATATAGACGTGGAGATACCACGCGACAAACTGATTGTCGTCACGGGTGTATCCGGTTCCGGCAAGTCAAGCCTTGCCTTTGACACCCTGTATGCCGAAGGTCAGCGCCGTTATGTGGAAAGCCTTTCCAGTTATGCCCGCCAGTTCCTGGGTCGCATGGGCAAACCCGAATGTGACTATATAAAGGGCATCCCGCCTGCCATAGCCATAGAGCAGAAGGTAAGCAGTCGTAATCCTCGTTCCACCGTGGGCACGAGTACCGAGATATACGAATACATGCGCATGCTCTTTGCCCGAGTGGGTCGCACCTATAGTCCCGTCAGTGGAGAGGAGGTGAAGAAGCAGGGTGTGGAGGACGTGATAAGGTGTGCGGCATCGTACACCCAGGGTACACGCTTCGTGGTGCTTGCTCCCATGCATCTATGTAAGGAAAACGGCACGGCAGATGTGCGCGAGTGTCTGAAGAAGTACCAGCAACAGGGTTTCGTGCGCATAGAGGTGGACGGACAGATAACAACCATAGACGAGTATCTTGCCACGGAGAGCAAAAATCTTCCCTCGGAGGTGTATCTGGTTATTGACCGACTTTCCGTGCGTGACGACAACGATTCCATCTCACGTCTTACGGATAGCGTGGAGACGGCATTCTACGAGGGTGGGGGAGAGATGATGCTCAGATTCCTGCCTGCCGGCATACTTCATAAGTTCAACTCACGCTTTGAGGCAGACGGTATCGTCTTTCAGGAACCCACCGACCAGCTTTTTGCCTTTAACTCGCCTCTGGGAGCATGTCCCGAGTGCGAGGGCTTCGGCAAGATTATGGGAATAGACGAACGTCTGGTGATACCCAATTCTGCCCTCTCCCTTTACGAGGGTTGCGTGCAATGCTGGCGAGGCGAGAAGATGAGCGAATGGAAGACATGGTTCATACGTTTTAACTCCGAGCGAGGCTTCCCCATACACAAGCCATACTACGAACTTACACAAGCCGAGAAGGATTGGCTCTGGCACGGCAAACCCAGCGACAAGGCCCTTGCCGAGTGGACACTTTTCCCCGAGGAGCAGGAGTGGGGGCTTATCTCCATAGATGCTTTCTTCGAGATGCTCAAGGCTGGCCAGTACAAGATACAGAACCGTGTGATGCTTTCCAGATATAGAGGCAAGACCACATGTCCCAAATGCCTTGGCCGCCGACTGAAGCCCGAGGCCAACTATGTCCGTGTGGCTGGCCGTACGATATCGGAACTGGTGGAGTGGCCTATCTCCAAACTGGCCGAATGGTTTGCCAAGGACCTGACCAAGGACCTGACGGAGAATGAACAGAAGATAGCCATGCGCCTGCTCGTAGAGATAAGGTCCAGACTTCAATTCCTGATGGATGTGGGCTTGCCCTACCTTACTCTGAACCGCTTGTCCAACTCCCTGTCCGGAGGCGAGAGCCAGCGCATCAATCTTGCCACCTCGCTTGGTTCGGCTCTTGTGGGCAGTCTTTATATCCTGGACGAACCTTCCATAGGTTTGCATTCGCGTGATACGGAAAGGCTAATAAAGGTCTTGCTTCAACTTCGCGACTTGGGCAATACCGTCATAGTGGTAGAGCACGACGAGGACATCATGCGTGCCGCTGATTGGATAATAGACGTAGGTCCCGAGGCAGGGCGCCTGGGCGGACGGATTGTATATAACGGCCAAGTGAAAACGGAAAACTGTGCGAACGGAAAACGGAAAACGGAAAACGGAAAACTATCCACCCCCTCCCCCCTTCGGGGTACTACCCCTGTCTCAGAGGTAGAGTCAGTTACAACAGGAAATACCGCGCCAGCAGACTGTCCCCCTGAGACAGGGTGGACGAGCGAAGCGGAGGGGGTGGATAAAACCGCTTACCGTTCACCGCTCACCGTTCCTTCCTCACCTCTCACCGAGATACATTCCCATACCCTTGATTTCCTCTCCGGCAAGGACAGCATTCCCGTACCCGAAGGACGCAGGAAATGGAACCGCTACATAGAAGTGCGTGGCGCCCGTGCCAACAACCTCAAGGGAATAGACGTGCGTTTCCCCTTGAATGTGATGACTTGTGTGACTGGTGTTAGTGGTTCCGGCAAGTCAAGTCTGGTGCGCGATATCCTGTTCAATGCCATCAAGCGCAACCTTGATGAGGTGGGAGAGCGTCCAGGTGAGTTCGCCGCTTTGGAGGGCGATACCAATGCCATACAGGCGATAGAGTTCGTTGACCAGAACCCCATAGGCAAGAGTTCTCGTTCCAATCCTGTTACCTATGTGAAAGCGTGGGATGAAATACGTAAACTCTTTGCCCAGCAGGCCCTTTCCCAACAGATGGGTTTCACGGCGGCATACTTCAGCTTCAATGCCTCTGGAGGCAGGTGCGAGGAGTGCAATGGAGAGGGAACCGTTACCGTGGAGATGCAGTTCATGGCCGACCTTGTCCTTGAATGCGAGTCGTGCCATGGCAAACGTTTCAAGCAGGAGATCCTGGAGGTTCGATTCCACGAAAAGAACGTCTATGACATTCTGGACATGACCATAAACCAGGCCATTGAGTTCTTCACGGAGTGGGGAGAGAAGAAGATAGTGAAACTTCTCAAACCTTTGCAGGACGTTGGTCTTGGCTACATCAAGTTGGGTCAGTCAAGCAGCACCCTTTCTGGAGGTGAGAACCAGCGTGTGAAGTTGGCCTACTATCTGGGCATGGACAAGCATGCTCCCACTATGTTCATCTTCGACGAACCCACAACAGGCTTGCATTTCCATGACATAAAGAAACTGCTTGCCTCTTTTGATGCCCTTTTGAAGAAGGGGCACACGCTTGTCATCATAGAGCACAATCTGGACGTTGTCAAGTGTGCCGACCATGTTCTGGACATTGGTCCTGAGGGTGGTGAAAAGGGTGGCTACCTTGTGGCATGTGGCACTCCCGAAGAGATAACCCAATGCAAGCAAAGTTACACCGGTCGCTTCCTGAAAGAGAAATTAGGGTAGTTGTATCCCACCGATATATAATGGCGATGTGTCAGATCCAGGGGGGCATGGAGTAATTTCAAGCAAGTAAATATTTAAATTATGCAGATAATTGAGACTATAGGCAATCAAAATTTAATGAATAGAGAAAAAACTCTATTCCTGTGTTCCAAGATGACGCCGATAGGACTGTATGGCAAAGTGTTCAAGTGGACGATAGCCTAACAGAAAAAGACTGCATTGCTTGCTTCAATTCTACCGACATGGAGTCGGAGGTACTGAAGGCGCTACTCGTTGCCAAAGTCCCAACCATTTTGTTTGTAATGAATCGCTTCACTGACGGAAACAACATTCAGATAGAGCGGGCACTACAAGAAAACAGAATGCTTATTGTTGTTCTGAGGCGTGATGAACCAAGAGGGAAAGGGGCTACGCCCAGACTGAGAAATGAATATGTATTGTCGATTTGCCAGCATGTCATTTGTGGTTATGTCAATAAGAATGGAAGTGTGTTCCCCTTGTTGGCGGGACGAAAAGATGTTGTAAATCTTGTTGATGAAAATACATGTTCTATTGTAGCAGAACAAAACTGTCAACATGAACGATGGACTGTGGCGCAGGACAAGATGCTGCTTCGGATGTTTTATAATGACATGGGAATCCATGCCATCCATAAACAACTGCAAAGAACATATACTGCTATCTATTCACGCCTTCACTCCATCACCTTATCAGAAGAATTGCTAAAAGGACGGGAGTTTGAGGATTATGTGCTCAGTATGTTTAATCTTCAGGAAGATGGCGAACTCATTCTGCAAGAATGGCAAGGTGACAAATCGTATGGCAAGGTTAAGGCTGAAAATAACAGGAATCCCGATTTCGTGTTCCTATACAGGCAAAATGAGTTTGCCGTAGAATGTAAGTGGCGCGAAAAACTAAGCCGCGATTTGAGCAAGGACTTGTTTCCGATAAAAAGGATCAAGAATTATAAACATTTCTCCGAAGTTCGGCACATGCCAGTAACTATCATTCTTGGTATTGGCGGTGAACCATGCAATCCTGAACTTCTTTACAAAATTCCGTTAAACGAAATTGCTCCTATCACCTCTGGAAATCAATCGATAGCTAATTATCTGCATCCTGTATTTTCTTTTGATGTCTCTATGTTCTTACGTCCAGAGGAGAACACCAAGGAGAGAGCATATACACTTAGCGAGAAGCGCGAGAAATATCCGAACGCCTATAAACCTTGGAATACCGATGATGATAAGTTGCTTGTTACTCTACATTATGAAAACAAAAACATAAAAGAACTTGTGTCAATATTCAAACGCAATGAGGGAGCGATACAATCAAGAATTAGAAAACTGATTGACAAGACCAATAGAGAAAAATAACGAAGGTAACCCCCAAATCTGTCATTAGACTGTTATGCGCTAATAAAACCTTCTACCCGAACAACCAAAAGAAAAGGCATAAAAAGCAGAAATCTGCCACATTTTCTTGATTTGGATTAGCTAAGTCTGATATTTACGCACTTCTTCATTTAAAAGTTCTATCAATTTGTAGATGCCTGTGGATGGATTTTGGAACTCTTTCAAACCTTTGGCTCTATTAATTGCAATAACCATATTAGACAACAAGAATGTCTGTTGGTCTTTTGTGAATTCGGATTTCTTGTAGTTCTTCCATACCGATAGACTCTTCCTTAGTTCTTTGACTACGTCATCCGTTTTGATTTCAGACCTACGTTCTGTAGCATGGAGCAACAACCACAACTCAAAGCATGGGTTCGAACATAAAAGTGTTGCATCAGGAATTTTCTTTAAACGTCCAAGCACAGATGGCACATCCAAATCGTACATCAAGAAGGTGCGGTCGTCTTTTGTTTGAAGATATGTTTCTTTACAACGTTCTACAAGTGCATGAGTAATATTGAGCAATGTCTTCTTTGCGATAATATGAATTGGACATCGGAAATGTGCACGAAGCATCTCCACATATACCACCTCTGTTTCCCCTTCGCAAAATACGAAGAAGTTCGGGGTCATGAGCTTGCCCTTTGATTGTCTCGTTTTTCTTGCCATAGGTTAGATGCGTGGTTTTTGAAGGAATGGAATGGCATCGAAACGACCCTGCAAATATGCCTTCTCCATGTCAAAAGTATCTCGGAAATCCTTGAAATCGTAAAGAGAATACAGGTCGCTACATCCATCTATGCGTTTGTTCACGAAATAAACCTGATCTCGACGCTGGAAATCTGTGTTCAACAAATGAGTATTGTGAGTTGTATAAATGAGCTGGGCATTTACGCTATTGTTGAACAGATTGATAATGTATTCAACAAGGTGTGGATGTAAGCTTGTCTCAATTTCATCTACAAGCAGAGTCCTTCCATTGCGAATGATGTCAATCATACTGAGCATCATTTGAAACAAAGTTTTGGTACCTTCTGATTCTTCTGTATCAAAGTCAAATGCAATGTTAGGATTGCTACGGTGAAATGTCTTCAACGAATTTCCTTGAATTTTTATATCTACGATGTCACTATCTGCCGTGTTGAGTATTTCAAGGATATTTTCCTTCTGGTTCTTTATGAAGTTTTCTATTGGCATAGCAGACTCTTTGTAATCCAAGACAATATCTTCAGAAAAGAAACGGTATACTCGCTTTGCGATATCCCTATCCATCTGGCTTGCTCGTGATATAAATAAAGACTTGCGCGAAGTGTTGGCAGCCACATCCATTGGACGCTTAATGACTTGTTTGAACTCGTAAATATTCTTCTTGTCTTCACCCTTCGTCTCATCGCGGCTGAAAACAAGAGAGCGCCGACCTTTTGGATAATAATATAGTTGTTCCGTCAGAATCTCAGTTCGAGTCATCGTAAAAGAATACTCGTATTCAATCTCATTAAGTATGAAACGAACAAAGAACGAACTTGGCTTTTGATCATATCCGTCAAATTTGAATGGTACAACACTAAAAATTGTCCCTTCATTATATGTATGAGAAGAACGTATCATGTCAATACATGCAATTATGCCTTTAATCACATTGCTCTTTCCTGAAGCATTAGCTCCAAAGATAGAGATACTTTTCAACGCTTGGCCTCCTGCTATATCAAAAAGATTGCCATTTAAAGCCTTTCCTTTCTCTGTCTGTATCTTTGCTGCTTGAAGGTCGAGAGTGATCTCATCTCGAAATGAGAAGATATTACCTAAACGAAACTCTAATATCATTTTAAGTCGATTTTTTGCTATTTGCTTGCAAAATTAGCGATTAAATTCAATTTGCAGTCATTTTTACGATAAAAATAGTCTATCATCATATTTATTTAACGTTTACTATCCTAAAAAGCATCCTTAATATACTCAAAAAGGAGTACAATCATGTTTTAAGTCCAATTTTTGCCACCTTCTTACAAAAATAGAGGTTAAAATGCTTTTCTTGTAGTGTTTGTCGTTCATGAAAAGTAGTTCAAGAGGTAAACTTCAAAAATATTGTAGTGTTCAGTATGAAGGTATCAAATAGTAATTATTGAACAGAATCAATGTCATCAAACGAAGAAAATTAAATATTTTAGAGCAATAAGTCTAAAAAAAAACGAGTTATAGCTCAATAGTTTAAATCTTCTTAAAGTTCAAGGTTTTGATTTACAAGCTTTTGACGCTAATCGCTAATGTCTATTCTATGCCGAAAATTTGAAATTACTGAAACGGCCTGTTTCAGTAATTTCAAATTGATTCTCAATTCTTTGTAATTCTGCATCAGCTTGGTGCAGAATTGGTAGATTCAAAACTCCAATAAGCTGTTGGAGAATTGCAGATTGTGTTAACCATGGCATAATTTACCCAACCTAGAACTATAGACAGAGCGAGTGTCCTCTTGTAAAAAGAGTGCAAGAAACAAAACGAATGATGAGCAAGGTGGATAATATTGAGAACAAAAACAGTTATTTATATAACCATGGTCGTCTGGCTTTATTGTACTCTGTTATTCTTTTACTCTCCTCCGAATCTATTGGGACAATTTCATAAGAAGAACGATTGGAATTCATCTGTGCGTAATGCTCATTAATCATGGCCTGTGCTTCATTCATTGTGATTTTTCCTTCTATCTCCTGCCGAGCAACTTGAATAAGAAAGTCAGATACATTAAGTTCATCCACACGTTGCAGTCCGATAGCAATTGCTCAATTATTAGCCCTTTCCCAGACAAATGGGTCTGGATGGTTCTTATATTCTTCGAATAATGCCATATTTTTCTTTTAAAGATACGAAAAAGGCGCGAGATGGGCAAATCCTGACCATAGAATTCTTTATTTTGGAATATATTTAATACTTTTGCGTTTGAGTTAAATATATTTGGAAATAATGGCAAATCTGAATCGTATAAAAGTAGTACTTGTTGAGCAACAGAAAACAGGTAAATGGTTGGCAGAGCAAATGGGAAAATCCACTTGCACAGTCAGCAAATGGTGCAGCAATTCCAGTCAGCCAGACTTGGCCACATTGGATAAAATTGCGACATTATTAAATGTGGATAGACGAGAACTGATAGCACCTTCGAAATAGAGACAATCTAACAAATCATTTGAAAAGATTATGACCAATATAAAGAAACTCGAAGCCGAATTATGGGAGTCGGCCGATTTGCTCCGACAAGGCAGTAAACTTACCAGCAGCCAGTATTGTATGCCGGTTCTTGCCTTGTTGTTCCTTCGCTATGCCTATAGCCGATTCAAGATGGTAGAAGCCGAAATCTTGCAAAACAGACCATCAAGAGGAGGACGGGTGATGCCTGTCGAACCCAGTGACTTTGCAGCCAAGAGTGCCTTGTATCTTCCTCGCGAAGCACAATACGACTATTTGGTTAATCTTCCCGAAAACATTGCAGATGCTGGGTTGAAGACCAAGGACGGGCAAGACATCAATTCTTTGGGCGAAGCTGTGAACTATGCCATGCAACTGGTGGAGAGTCAGAGCGAACAGCTTACTGGTATTTTGCCTAAAAGCTACACCATGTTTGCCGATGATTTGCTCAGCGATTTGTTGCGTATCTTCAACAACAAGACCATCGACGAGGTGGGTGGTGATGTGATTGGTCGTATCTACGAATATTTCCTTTCCAAATTTGCTAAGGCAGTAGCTAGTGACGATGGTGTGTTCTTTACTCCCAAATCATTGGTAAAGATGCTGGTCAATGTATTGGAACCTACATCGGGCATTATGCTCGACCCAGCTTGTGGTTCGGGCGGTATGTTTGTGCAGACGGGCGATTTTGTAAATCATGCAGGATTGAACGCCAATACCCAAATGACTTTCTACGGTCAGGAAAAGGTGGAATACAATGCCCAGCTTTGTTTGATGAACATGGCGGTTCATGGATTGAACGGAAAGATTGTATCGGGCGACGAAGCCAATTCCTTCTACCACGATACCCACAACTTGGAAGGCAAGTGCGATTATGTGATGGCCAATCCTCCGTTTAATGTCGATAAAGTGAAGTCCGAATCGGCATGGGCAGCCGGTCGTTTGCCTTTCGGCTTGCCGGGTGTAAATGCCAAGAGCAAGGAGATTGGCAATGCCAACTACCTTTGGATTAGTTATTTCTATGCCTACTTGAACGACCACGGACGTGCAGGCTTCGTTATGGCAAGTTCGGCTACGGATAGTGCTAACAAAGATCGTGATATTCGTGAAAAGCTGGTACGTACAGGCGATGTAGATGTGATGGTGAGTGTAGGTAATAATTTCTTCTATACGCTCTCACTTCCTTGTTCTTTGTGGTTCTTCGATAAGGCCAAACGTGCAGAGAATAGAGACAAGGTACTTTTCATTGATGCCCGTAATTACTATACGGTAGTTGACCGTACCCTCAATGAATGGACCGAATGGCAGCTTCGCAATTTGCAAGCCATCGTACACCTATATCGTGGTGAAACGGAGAAATACCAAGCATTACTCAACGATTATCGACAAGTATTAGGTGATACTACGGTAGCATCTGCCCAAGCAGCACTTGACAAGCAGAAAGCTGAAGCTAAGGAAGCTATTGCCAATGCCTCACGCAAGGACAAGAAACGCATTGAGGCAGAAATAAAAGCCATAGAAGATGCGTTGGAAGATACTTTGGAAACCGCTCGTCAACACGAATGGCTCACAGAAAAGTTTGGTGAAGGTGTATATAAGGACGTACTTGGTCTCTGCAAGATAGCCACTATCCAAGAAATTGAGGAAAAGAACTATTCGCTCACCCCTGGTGCTTACGTGGGCGTAGCAGAAGCCGAAGACGATGGCGTAGATTTCCACGAACGTATGAACGAAATTCATGCAGAATTGAAACGCTTGAATGACGAGGCCAATGTGCTGATGGGTGAGATATTGAAAGGTTGGGAGGAACTGAAATGAGAAAAGAAAGTCCATACGAAAAGTTGTTGGCTTTACTGGATGAGTATCATCGTCTGGGCATTGCTGAGCAGATAGACTATCAGAAGTTCTACCTCTACTCTCTTATTACACATTCCACCGCCATCGAGGGAAGTACCGTAACGGAAATAGAGAATCAATTGCTTTTCGATGAAGGTATCTCTGCCAAAGGAAGAAGCATTCAGGAGCAAATGATGAATCTTGATTTGAAGAACGCTTATGAGCATTCCATGCAGTTGGCTCGCCAACATACCGATTTCTCCATAGAAATGCTGAAAGGATTGTCGGCATTGGTCATGAAGAATACCGGTAGCGAAATCCATACCATGCAAGGTACATTTGATTCTTCCAAAGGTGACCTTCGCTTGTTAGGTGTTACAGCAGGGGTGGGTGGTTGTTCGTATATGAATTTTCAGAAGGTACCGGCCAAATTAGAAGAATTCTGCAAACAACTGAACGAGCGAAGAAAAGCATTGTTACAGAGCAGTGATGTTATTGAAAAATATCTATTGAGTTTCGATGCTCATTTCCAGTTAGTAACCATCCATCCGTGGGTAGATGGCAATGGTCGTATGTCACGATTGGTGATGAACCATTTACAATACGAATTTGGCTTGATACCATCGAAAATCGTCAAAGAAGACAAAGCCGAATATATTCAGTCATTGGTAGATGCCCGTGAGCAAGAAACGTTGGCTCCTTATCGGGAGTTTATGGTAGAAGAACATATCCGTAATTTGACCCGAGAAATCGAATCATTCAAGAAATCGCAACTTGCTGACCCGATAAATCCGTCTTTTGACCCGATAAATTCATCTTCTGACCCGATAAAAGATAAACTTTATCAGGCCATAGTGAAGGACAATACATTGAACTATTCTGCATATGCTGCTATGATTGGTGTATCCGAAGCCACAGTAAAGCGTCGTTTGGGCGAATTGAAGAAGGCTGGCATCATTACACGTGTCGGTAGTAATAAGAATGGATATTGGGAGATTATAGGAAAGGAGGGTGAGGTATGAGCGAATGGAAGAAAGTGAAGTTGGGAGAAATTGAAATGAATAGTACTGATAACAAAGAACAAGCTATGACAGCAGTGCATACGCAATCACTGATACATGATTTGCGTCAGATCATTGAGCAGGCGCGTGGCCATGTAGCTGCTACTGCAAACTATGCTTTGACAATGATGTATTGGCATATTGGAGAGCGCATCAACAGCGAAGTGCTGGGTAACCAGCGTGCCGAATATGGCAAGCAAATTGTATCGCAGATTGCGCGACAATTGCAAGAAGAGTACGGAAAGAAAGGCTTTGAGGAACGTACTATTCGTAGAATGATGCAATTTGCACAGACATTCCCTAATTTTCAAATTCTGTCACCACTGGTGTCAAAATTGTCCTGGTCACATTTTCTGATACTTATGACGCTGAAAGATGAACTGCAGCGTGAGTTTTATCTGACCATGGCGGCATCTGAACAGTGGAGCAAGAGGACATTGCAGTCGAAAATTGACGGTATGCTTTACGAGCGAACAGCTGTAAGCAGCAAGCCTGATGAACTCATAAAAAAAGAACTGGTGCAGTTGCGAGACGAAAACATCCTTTCACCCGACTTAGTCTTTAAGAGCCCCTATTTCTTGGAGTTTACAGGTCTGAAAGGCATGTACAGCGAAAAAAGTCTGGAGGATAGTTTAGTCGCCCATTTGGAGCAATTCATTATAGAATTGGGCAATGGCTTTAGTTTTGTAGCGCGTCAGAAACGAATGATTATTGACGGTGAAGATTTTTATCTTGACTTGTTGTTTTACCATCGTCGTCTGCATCGTTTGATAGCAATCGATCTGAAGCTTGGCCGTTTCAAGGCACAGTACAAAGGACAGATGGAATTGTATCTCCGTTGGTTGGAGGCTAACGAAATGGAAGCGGGAGAAGAAACTCCTCTCGGTCTTTTGTTATGTACTGAAGGTAGTGAAGAACAAATAGAGTTGCTTCAATTGGACAAGTCAGGTATCAAAGTCGCTCAATATTTAACCGAGTTGCCTCCTCGTGAAGTATTACAACGCCAGATACAAAAATCTTTAGAAGCGGCAAAACTTCGTTATGATAATTATAATGAGGAGGATGAGGTATGAGCGAATGGAAGAAAGTCCCAATTAAGGATGTCTGTGTTGGAATTTATGATGGACCACATGCAACCCCACCTGTAAGTGAGACTGGTGGTATTTTCCTTGGCATATCCAATATAACCAAAGATGGTCATTTTGATTTCTCTTCTATAAAATATATAGGGGATGATTATATGCCGAAATGGACAAAACGTGTTACACCTCAAAAAGATGATATAGTATTCTCTTACGAAGCAACATTAAACTTATATGCAGTAATCCCTGATGGTTTTTATGGCTGTTTGGGAAGAAGAATGGCCTTAATTCGAACAAACAAACAACTTGTTAATCACAAGTATTTGTTTTATTACTTTTTTTCTAAAAATTGGAGAAATTTAATTTCAGAGAAAACTATTGTAGGTGCTACAGTTGATAGAATACCCATAGCGACTTTCCCTGATTTTGAAATAGAATTGCCATCTTTAGATGTTCAAAACAAAATCGCCACCATCCTCTCTCGTTACGATTCCTTGATAGAAAACTATCAAAAACAAATAAAGCTATTAGAGGAATCCGCTCAACGTCTCTATAAGGAATGGTTCATTGACCTCCGTTTCCCTGGTCATGAAAACACTAAGATTGTGGATGGTGTACCTGAGGGGTGGGAGAAGAAGAAACTTGTTGACATGGTCGATGTGCAATATGGATATGCTTTCGATGGCAAATTGTTCAATAGCAATAGTGAAGGTATGCCCATTTTAAGAATTAGAAATATACCAGAAGGAATAACGTCTGATTACACAACCGAAGAGGCTTCCGCAGATTATGTTGTACACAATGGAGATATTGTTGTTGGTATGGATGGTATATTTCATATTAATACTTGGAGTGGTGGCGATGCATATTTAGTACAACGAGCTTGTTCTTTTAGACCTATAGAAGAAGTAATAAAAGGGTTTATTTTCCTAGCAATAAAAGAACCTATAAAATATTTTGAACAAACCCTTGTTGGCTCAACTGTTGCTCATCTTGGAAAAAAACATATAGATTCTATAGAGATATTAGTACCTAACAGAAAAGAACTATTTAAGTCTTTACAAGATATATTTAATCAAAGACAAAATATGCTTTACCAAATCCGTCACCTCACCGAAGCCCGCGACCGATTGCTTCCCAAGTTGATGAGTGAAGAAATAAAAATCAATTAAATTTATGGATAGATTTGATTTTATAGAAACAAGAGACGATGTGATTTGTAACATCAAAACGCTCTATCATTATCTTAGTGATGAGAATGACGATAATACGTATCAATGGGCAACAAGTATATTCAAAAAAGGTAAAATATATGTGATTGAAATAATCGACTCTCACATTTGTTTTTCTCCGAGTCGATTTGTTGGATATAAAGATAACACAAAGGAAAAACATCAAAAAAATCATGGAGATGGGAATCAGACAAATAATGTTTTAAAGAGTTTCTATCAAAAAGTGCAGGATGAGAGATTGGATGTTGTTTTTCAAAAAGAACTGTCCAGATATAATCTGTCGTCAGGAACAAAGAAATATTGGATTCCTAACGATCTTACTATCGAAGATATAATGAAATATGACAATGACAAATGTATGTCTATGAATTGCAAGCATGACAAGTATTGGCACATACAAATGCACTTACCTGATGGTAAAGGAGGCGTGGAAATTGACTCAAAGCAAATGCTTTTAGAGAAAGAGCCTGTTATTGGCACTGGAGAATGGGAAGACAAGCAATGTATTGATTTCAAAACGATTGCTAATGGCAACATTGTCTTAGTTAGGAAAGGTAGCGAAGCTATAGCTTTATGTGAAATTATTGGAGATAATTTTATAGATGAAGGGTTGACAGAGAAGTATTATAACTTCAATTTCAGAAAGATTCGTATTCTTGGTTGGGCTGAGCATTATAAACAGCCTAGGCCTTCACTTTTCTCGCAAGGTTCGTTCAAATCTTGTAGTCCATCTACAGAGCAATACAAGTATATAGACGAATGGCTGAAATACATACTTAGTCATTCTTTCATAGGGAATTGCAGCAAACTGCTCAAAAAAAAGAAAAATATTATCTTGCAAGGCGCTCCTGGCACAGGCAAGACATATAATACTGCCGCAATAGCCTTAAAGACATTAGGCGTTACAGATATTGACCTCACAGACCATAAAGCTGTGATGAAACGCTATGACTCATTGCTTGGAGATCAGATATTCTTCACGACATTCCATCAGTCTCTCGATTATGAGGATTTTGTGGAAGGTTTGAAGCCTCACGTTCAAACTGATGCTGACGGAAATTCTATTGGTGTAACTTACGAACCAGAGGATGGCATCTTCAAACGTGCTTGTAATGCTGTACAGACCGACCAAAGCAAAGATATTGTAGAGTGTATTGATGATTATCTACAGAAGATAAAAGGCTATAAAAACAAACGAGAGATACCAACCGTAACAGGCAGATCATCACTTTATGTTTGGTGGAAAGAAGGGAACTCTACTGTCAGTTGTAGAAGTACTAACTCCACAAGTTCACGGGGAGAAGAATACACACCATCACCTCTAAATATTGAGAAGATAAAACTGCAGGCTCAGGGTAAAGGTGTGGAGAATAATTGGCAACAGTATGCTCAGGCCTTTATTGAAGCTGTCAAGAATGAATATCATGCAACAACAAATAAGCCAGTTGTACTGATCATTGACGAAATAAACCGAGGAAATGTGTCAAAGATATTTGGCGAACTTATTACCTTGCTGGAGTCAGACAAACGTCAAAATGGGAATCATCCTATTAAAGTGATGCTACCATATTCAAAGAACGAAGTGTTTGGTGTACCCTCAAATCTGTACATTATCGGTACGATGAATACCACTGATAGAAGTACAGGAACCCTTGACTATGCTTTACGTAGAAGATTTGCTTTCATCACACTCAAATCTCAGGACTCTGTTATCAAGAAATACTATTCTGATACAGACAATGAGGAACTTGGAACTATTGCTTTAGAATTATTTGAGGACATTAAGAGATTCATTGAGAATCCGAAACATCTATGTGGAGACATGAGCATAGATGATTTGATGGTAGGTCATAGTTACTTCATGGCAGAAAAAGAAGATGAACTTCATGACAAAGTAGAGTATGAAATCCTTCCGCTTATAAACGAATATATCAATGATGGCATCCTCAATGTTAAGAACGACGAAAAGAAAACAGCCTTTAATTTTTGGCTTTCTCTGAGTCCAATCCAAAATATAGAGGATGAAGATCAAGATGAAGAGGACGAATAACAGATAATAGTTATGAAATCTATTCTTATTCAAGAACACGAACGGCTGAGCATTGAGCAAAACGACAGATATGACAATCTGAGTCTTGTTCGATGGGATAAACCTATGGAATATGATCCATGGGGATATTATGCATCTTATGTTATTGGAGCAGAGTGGATAGATGATAAGGAAGCATTAGTTGTAACAACAAAGAGAGGGATGGAAGAGATAGATTTTCTCACTATGTTCATGACGTGCTTCTCATCAGATTTGTCAGTAGAGACTTTCGCTGAGATTTATAACATTGACTGTGAGGCTCCGGTCATACATGCACCTTCACTAAAAGGCGTTTTAAGTCCTCTTATAGTTATGCATTTTCTCGGAATTGTAAGTAGAATCAAGTCTTTGAAAAAAGGCTATGTACATTACAGCGAGAACCTGAAAAAAGTCAAAGGACACATACAAGTGATGAAGAACGAAAGAAAGAACATTGCTTCAAAAAGATTCGATAGAGTATTTTGTGACTTTGACGAATATACGGTTGACATTCCTGAAAACAGGCTTATTAAGAAGGCTTTATTGTTCAGTTCCCAGATACTCAGAACAATAACACAGAATCATTCCATAGGTAACAAAGCAAAACTGATGCTATCAAAATCTTTAGCTCTGTTTGAAAATGTAAGTGATGAAGTACAGGTAAAAGAAGTTTCTCTGATAAAAGGACATAAACTCTTTAGTGAATACAATGAGGCTGTACGATTGGCAAAGCTTATTCTTCGGAGATACGATTATAGTATCTCTAAAACAAGTTCTTTGGACGAGAATGTCCCTCCGTTTACTTTGGATATGTCCTTATTATATGAACATTATGTATATGGATTGCTAAATGAAGCATACGGAAACAAAATCTCATATCAGTTCAAGGGAAAGACTGGATTCCCAGACTTCCTTTATTGTGCAATTGGGTTTAAGGCGATACTTGACACGAAATATATTCCCAAATATGAGAGTTCATCGCTTGACAATAATGTCATACGCCAACTAAGTGGTTATAGTAGAGATATTCCTATCCTACGACATCTCGGATATGAAGATATAGATGAAGAATCCCCCATACCAAACGTTCCTTGCATAATCATTTATCCAAAAGAAGGGAATGTAGTAAGGAATCCGTTTATGAAGAAGAAACTTCGTGATTTATGTACTACACCTGTACTTAAATTGGCAAGATTTTATAAAATATGTATTCCACTGCCTGTAATGGGCTCTAATAAATAATATTATGTCAAAAGACTACAGCGAAGACCAACTGATACAGAAAAGTGCAGCCGATTTGTTGGAAAACGAATTGGGATGGACCAGTGTGATGGCATGGGATGCAGAGGTGCTTGGCGAGGCAGGCACCTTGGGCAGAAAGAGCTATCATGATGTGCTGCTTGTGCGTCATTTCTGCAAGGCACTGAAGACTCTGAATCCGTGGTTGACAGAGAAACAGTTGGCCGAAGCTGTAGAGCGGATGACGGAACGCATGAGCAGCCAGTCGCTGATGCAAATCAACGAACAGAAATATCAGTACATCAAGGATGGCATACCCGTAACACGCACCAAACCGAATGGCGAAACGGAAGAGGTGAAAGCCAAGGTTATAGACTTTGCTTCTCCCCTAAGGAATGAGTTCCTCTGTGTACGAGAACTATGGGTATATGGTGCATTGTACCGAAGAAGGGCTGACATCGTAGGTTTCGTGAATGGTATTCCATTGCTCTTCATGGAACTGAAGAACCATGATGTGGAAGTGGTGGATGCCTTCAACAAGAACTATCGTGACTACCTGGACACCATTCCGCAATTGTTCCATCACAATGCGTTCATCATGTTCAGTAATGGACTTGAAGCTCGTGTTGGAACTATCGATTCGAAGTGGGAATTCTTCCACGAATGGAAACGTCTGAACGAAATGGAGGCTGGAAGCATAGAACTGCCTACCATGTTGCGAGGAATATGCAAGAAGGAAAACTTCCTTGATTTGCTGGAGAACTTTATCCTTTACGACCACTCGGATGGTCGCACGGTAAAGATAATGGCACGTAACCACCAATACTTGGGAGTGAACCAAGCTGTGGAGATGTACCGAAACCGTGAATATGTAAATGGCAAGTTAGGAGTGTTCTGGCATACGCAAGGTAGCGGTAAGAGTTACTCCATGCTATTCCTCTCTCAGAAGATACTGCGCAAGTTTTCCAGTTCGCCTACCATTGTGGTATTGACCGACCGTGACGAACTGAACAAGCAGATAAGCGATACGTTTGAGAACTGCGGAATGTTGGGGAATGTGAAGGCTTCGAAATTCATTGCCCAAAGCGGTGAAGACCTGATAACCAAACTGAAAGGAAATCCCAGGTTCATCTTCTCACTGATACAGAAATTCAACCGTCCGGATGCGGAACCGATTTATCCTGACCATGATATAGTGGTAATCAGTGACGAGGCACACCGAACACAGAACGGTATCTTTGCCGACAACCTGATGCACCTGTTGCCTACGGCCAACCGAATAGGCTTTACCGGTACTCCCCTGCTCTCGAACGACAACATCACAGAGCGTACCTTTGGCGGATATGTCAGCATATACGACTTCAAACGTGCCGTGGAGGACAAGGCTACAGTGCCTTTGTACTATGAGAACAGAGGTGAGCGTTTGCAGAACCTACAGAATCCCGAAATTAACGAAGAAATAGCTTCTGCCCTGGAACAGGCAGGGGACATGGATGCTTCGCAATTGGCTAAACTGGAGAGGGAATTTGCCAAAGAAGTGCATGTGCTTACGGCCGAGAAACGCCTGCGTATAGTTGCCAAGGACTTTGTCCGTCATTATAGCGACTTGTGGACTTCGGGCAAGGCTATGATGGTGAGCTACAACAAGGTAACTTGCGTAAGGATGTACGACTACGTACAAGAGTATTGGCAGGAGGAAATAGAACTGCAGAAAAACAAGATAAAGACGTTGAGCTACCAACAAGAAGCACAGGAACTGAAGCGCAAACTGAGGTGGATGCAGGAAACAGAAATGGCAGTTGTCGTTTCGCAAGAACAGAATGAAATTCAGACTTTTCAGAAATGGGGACTGGACATACTGTCGCATCGCCAAAAGATGGAAAAGAGGGAATTGGACAAGGAGTTCAAGGACAAGGACAATAAACTGAGGGTGGTGTTTGTGTGTGCCATGTGGCTGACAGGTTTTGATGTAAAGACACTTTCGTGCCTGTACATAGACAAGCCAATGAAGGCTCATACGCTGATGCAGACAATAGCAAGGGCCAATCGTGTGGCAGAGGGAAAGACTAACGGACTTATCATTGACTACATTGGCATAGTGAAGGCTCTACGTCAGGCTTTGGCAGATTATACAGCCAACCCAGACGGTGGAGACAGAGGCAACGACCCAACCATAGACAAGAAGGAACTGATCAAGCATGTACACGAAGCAATAGCGGCTGCAGCAACATTCCTGAAGGAACATGATTTTGAAATAAAACATCTGATTGATGCTGACAATTTTCAAAAACTGGCGCTACTCAAGGAAGCCGCCAATGCCATGTGCGAGACAGCAGAAGTGAGAAAGACCTTCTGCACCTATGCCACTACATTGCTGAAACTATGGAAATATCTGGATCGTGAGGATATCACACAGGAAATGAAGCAGCACAAGGATGCAATAGAGGCCATTTACAAGGAACTGCAGAAGAAACGCAAGCATGCAGACATTACGGACTTGAGTGTAGCCATCAACAAGATTGTGAATGAGCATCTGGAAACCGAATCCAGTATGGTGGCCGAGACGGAAACGTCCAAACGATTTGATATCAGTGGAATCAATTTTGATTTGCTCAGGCAAGAGTTTGCCAAGAGGAAAGACAAGAACCTGGTACTACGGGATATACAGGAACTGTTGCATGAGCGTATAGCACAGATGTTGGCACAGAATCCGTCGCGTATCAATTTCTACGAGAAATATCAGGAGATTATCAGTGAATACAACCAGGAGCAAAACCGTGTGAGTATTGAGCAGACCTTTGAGGAACTGATGCAACTGTCGCAACACTTAACGGAAGAAGAAAAACGCTACGTCCGTGAAGGTTTTGAGAACGATGAACAGCTTTCAATGTATGACGTGCTGATGAAAGAGAACCTTTCAAAAGAAGATATCAAGAAGCTGAAGAAGGTTGCCGTGGATTTATTGGCAAAGATAAAAAGCATGTTGGATGAAATGAGCAATCCATTTGACAATCCTACTGCAAAAGCTACCATTGTCGTAACCATCCGTAATATACTTTGGAGCGACTTGCCCGAAAGCTATTCGGACGAAAGTATCAATTACTACAAGGATGCAGTCTATAATTTTGTAAGCCAAAGATATGGTGGAATGATGTAAGCAAGTATTATAGGAGTAGTAATACACCAAGAAAAAAGACCAACCTGTATTGACTATTATTAGTTATGCCAAAGAAACAATCTATACAATTATTTGAAGAGCGTAAAGTGCGTACTGTTTGGGATGACGAGCAGGAGAAGTGGTATTTCTCTATCGTTGATATTGTGGCTGTACTGACAGATAGTGCAGATCCCAAGCAATATATAAAAAGGATGAAAAGTCGTGACGCTATGCTTAAATTGAACTGGGGTACAATTTGTACCCTGGTTCCCATGCGTAGCGAAGATGGTAAAATGCATAAAGAAATGGCTGCCGATCAGGAGCAGCTCTTCCGTCTTATCCAGTCTATTCCATCACCTAAAGCAGAACCATTCAAGCAGTGGATGGCTCAAGTGGCTTCTCAACGTATAGACCAGATGCAAGACCCTGAACTGTCCATAGAACAAGCCATGATGGATTACAAACGATTGGGATATTCTGATGCGTGGATTAACCAGCGTATCAAATCCATAGAAGTACGTAAGGAGTTGACCGATGAATGGCAAAGGACTGGTGTACAAGTGGGTGTACAATATGCATCGCTTACAGACATCATCACTAAAGAGTGGAGCGGATTGACAACCAAGCAATACAAGCATCTCAAAGGATTGAAGAAAGAAAACCTCAGAGATAATATGACCAATTTGGAAATCGCTCTGAACACATTGGCTGAAGCATCGGCGGCTGAACTTTCCAAACAACGAAATCCAAAAGGCTTTATGGGACAAACCAAGATTGCTAAAGATGGGGGCAGTGTTGCAACAGTGGCTCGCCAGCAATTAGAGGAGCAACTTGGCAGAACGATTATTTCAAAAGAGAAAGCAAGCGATTATCTGTTGCCTTTGGATGATGAAGATATAAGATGATAGAATCAGTACTAACTATTTGTCTAATATCTTTGCTTCTGGGGAACTTGAAAAGGATTCAGTTACCGAGAAAATCTCGGCAACTGCTTCCGATGGCAAGAAATATATGACGCAGTTCTACAATCTCGATGCTGTTATTAGCGTAGGTTATCGTGTGAACAGCATTCGTGCAACTCAATTCCGTCAGTGGGCAACGAGCGTGTTGCGAGAGTTTGCTATACGTGGATATGTTTTGGATAAGAAGAGGATGGAGAACGGTTCGTTCCTTGGCGAAGATTATTTTAAGCATATAAGATTTCCTAAAGTTGCTTGAATAAAACAAAGCCAAAGGCAATTGAATAGCAGGAATCTTAAAACAGCTATTTTGGACAGAGAAACATAGAGAGCCAGTACCGATTTTTATTTCACATAATCGGTACTGCAGTACCAGCCCATTGGTACTGCAGTACCGACATTGAAGTATTACAGTACCAACTATATGGTACTGGCTATCTAACCCAGTGAATGGATTCTATATATTCGTCAAAATCGAAATGGGATTCTATTCCGCACTTTTTCAAGGCATTAAGCACAACCTCCTGCTCAGCTGGAGGCAGGACTACCTTACCACTTCTGCGCATGAAATACTGATTGCGTCCGAAGTGCAAGATGAGCATATCCATGAACTTAGAATATTGCTGAGGGAACATACGTTTCTGGAAGTTGGTGAAGCCTCTGGCAAACCTTACTGGCTGGGCACAGGCATAATGGGGACAATTGTCCTGCATGGTACACAGTGACGGATTTATCAAGGTAAGGTGACTTCCCAATTCCTCATGACGACGGAATGCCAACTGGTGCAGGCAGGTATCTGCCTTCGGACAATTGGTATGCAGACAAAGCGGATACTTTGCCGGAATACCCTTGTTTGATTTTGCTATTCTGCTCATCTGTTATCTCTATTTACGTGTTTATATATGCTCAAAAGTACAACTATTTTTTGTATTTCCATCTGCACATTAGAGAGAATACCACAATCAAAGCCAAGAATAAAAAAGTGGCGGGCAATGCCCGCCACTTGCCTATTATATGTCAACCTTATATTACTTTACTTCCTCGAAGTCTGCATCCTGGATGTCGTCCTTGCCACCCTGCTGAGCGCCAGCATTGCAACCGCCGTTGCAACCACCGTTCATGTCGGGACCGGGACCTGCCTGCTGCTGTGCCTGATAGAGCTTGGCGGCAGCGTTCTGGAGTTCGGTCATAGCGGCATCGATAGCAGGGATGTCCTGAGCCTTGTGTGCAGTGCGCATCTTCTCGAGAGCTGCCTCTACCTCGGCCTTAACGTCTGCGGGGATCTTGTCGCCAGACTCCTTGAGCATGTTCTCGGTCTGGAAGATCATAGAGTCGGCCTGGTTGAGCTTGTCAATCTTCTCGCGCTCCTTCTTGTCGGCATCGGCATTAGCCTCGGCCTCAGCCTTCATGCGCTCGATCTCCTCCTTGGAAAGACCTGAAGATGCGGTGATAGTGATGTGCTGCTCCTTGCCGGTAGCCTTGTCCTTGGCAGAAACGTTGAGGATACCGTTGGCATCGATGTCGAAGGTAACCTCGATCTGAGGAACACCACGACGTGCAGGAGCAATGCCATCGAGGTTGAACTGACCTACGCTCTTGTTCTGGCTTGCCATGGGGCGCTCGCCCTGAAGAACGTGGATGGTAACGGCAGTCTGGTTGTCGGCAGCAGTAGAGAACACCTCGCTCTTCTTGCAGGGGATGGTAGAGTTGGCATCGATGAGCTTGGTCATAACGCCACCCATGGTCTCAATACCCATAGACAGAGGAGTTACGTCGAGCAGAACGATGTCGCTCTTCTCACCAGAGAGAGAAGCACCCTGGATAGCAGCACCGAGAGCAACAACCTCGTCGGGGTTAACACCCTTTGAAGGCTCCTTGCCGAAGAAGTCGGCAACCATCTTCTGCACTGCGGGGATACGGGTAGAACCGCCCACGAGGATAACCTCGTTGATATCGCTGTTTGAGAGACCTGCGTCGCGCATAGCGTTCTGACAAGGAATCTTACAAGCCTGTACCAGACCGTCGGCAAGACGTTCGAACTCGCTGCGGCTCAGAGTCTTAACCAAGTGCTTGGGCACACCACCATCGGCAGTGATGTAAGGCAGGTTGATCTCGGTAGAAGTTGTGCTTGACAACTCGATCTTTGCCTTCTCGGCAGCCTCCTTCAGACGCTGAAGAGCCATGGGATCCTTAGACAGGTCGATACCCTCTTCTGCCTTGAAGCCATTTACCAACCAGTCGATGATAACTTGGTCGAAGTCGTCACCACCCAAGTGAGTATCACCATTGGTAGAAAGAACCTCGAATACACCACTACCGAACTCGAGGATAGAGATATCGAAGGTACCACCACCAAGGTCGAATACTGCAATCTTCATATCCTTATCGCCCTTGTCCACACCGTATGCCAGAGCAGCAGCTGTGGGCTCGTTAACGATACGCTTTACCTCGAGACCAGCAATCTGACCAGCCTCCTTGGTTGCCTGACGCTGAGAATCAGAGAAATATGCAGGTACTGTGATAACAGCCTCAGTTACTTCCTGACCGAGATAGTCCTCGGCAGTCTTCTTCATCTTCTGAAGAATCATGGCGCTGATCTCCTGTGGAGTGTACTGACGACCATCGATATCAACGCGAGGAGTGTTGTTGTCGCCCTTTACCACACCGTAAGGTACGCGACCAATCTCCTTGCTAACCTGATCATAGGTCTCACCCATGAAACGCTTGATAGAGAAGATAGTCTTCTTGGGGTTAGTGATAGCCTGACGCTTTGCGGGATCACCAACCTTGCGCTCGCCACCATCTACGAATGCTACGATAGAGGGGGTTGTACGCTTACCCTCGCTGTTGGTAATAACAACGGGCTCATTGCCCTCAAATACAGATACACAAGAGTTTGTGGTACCCAAGTCAATTCCAATAATCTTTCCCATAGTTGTATTCTTTTTTTATTTATTCCTTATTTATATTATTATAATAAACGGTGAGCGATGAGAGCATTGCAAGTTTCAGAGCTCGGATTTGCCCGTTGATCGAATGCGTTATTCTCACCCGTTCGCTATATAATACGCAAGGCCCGTGCCACAGAGTGCACGAGCCTTGCTTTTTCCGTTAATATGTCAGTTTGTCAGTATCAGTCCTTTTTCTCTGCCAGTCTTTCAGTCACCTTGGCAGTGATTTCATCCAAGAGTTCAGGATTATCCTTAATAATACCCTTGACGGCCTCTGAGCCCTGACCGAGCTTACTTTCGTTGTAACTGAACCAGCTACCACTCTTCTTTATAATGCCCATTTCCACGGCAAGGTTAAAGATTTCGGATACACGACTGATACCCTCGCCAAAGATAACCTCGAACTCTGCCTTGCGGAATGGAGGTGCTACCTTGTTCTTCACAACCTTAACCTTGGTAAGATGACCGAGTATCTCCTCTCCATCCTTGACGGGAGTGGACTTGCGGATGTCCAGACGCACACTGGCATAGAACTTCAAGGCATTACCACCAGTAGTGGTTTCAGGATTGCCGAACATGACACCTATCTTCTCGCGCAACTGGTTGATGAAGATGCAAGTAGTGTTTGTCTTGGATATGGTAGAAGTGAGTTTGCGCAGTGCCTGGCTCATGAGTCGAGCCTGCAAACCAACCTTGTTGTCGCCCATATCGCCTTCGATTTCTGCCTTGGGAGTAAGGGCTGCCACAGAGTCCACCACCACAATGTCGATGGCTGCTGAACGGATAAGCTGCTCGGCTATCTCCAATGCCTGCTCACCATTGTCGGGCTGTGAGATAAGGAGGTTGTCCACATCAACGCCCAACTTCTCCGCATAGAAACGGTCAAAGGCATGCTCAGCATCGATGAATGCAGCAATGCCGCCCATCTTCTGCGCCTCGGCAATTGCATGAATGGCCAATGTGGTCTTACCAGAACTTTCGGGACCATATATCTCTATGATTCTGCCCTTGGGATAACCACCAACACCGAGAGCATGGTCCAAAGTGATAGAACCAGTGGGAATTACCTCCAGTTCCTCCACTTTCTGTTCGCCCATTCTCATTATACTGCCCTTGCCGAAGTCTTTCTCTATCTTGCCCAATGCGGCTTCAAGTGCCTTCAGTTTCGCGGCTTTCTCGTCTATTTCTACTGGTTGCTTTTCTTTTGCCATAAGAATTTTTATGCGTAATTAGTTGTCATAGTATAACTTAGGCTAATTATTCCCCGCTGAGATTTCGATATTTGCGCAGTCATGACCAATCGACCGCATATACGCAATTCTCAAGGACACAATCGGACTAAGCCAAAACCTTGTTCTATGTGCCTAGATTTAGAGTTCCAAGTCGCCATCGTGAATCTCGTGCCAGGGCAGACCATGCTTGTTGAGCTCGTCCATGAATGGATCGGGATCGAACTCTTCCACGTTGTGCACTCCGGGCTTGCTCCAGATGCCTTTGAGGAACATCATGGCACCAATCATGGCAGGAACACCTGTGGTATAGCTTACGCCCTGCATGCCAGTCTCCTCGTAGGCAGCCTGGTGAGAGCAGTTGTTGTATACATAGTATGTATGCTCCTTGCCATCGTTGCCGATACCACGGATGCGGCAACCGATTGAAGTCTCGCCATCGTAGTTCTCACCCAGGTCCTGAGGATTAGGAAGAACAGCCTTGAGGAACTGCAGAGGAACGATCTTGACAATCTCCTCGCCTGTACCGTCAGCCTTGGGAGCCTTGTACTCTACCTCATCAATACGAGCCATACCGATGTTCTGGATTACGTCCAGGTAGTTGAGATACTGCTGGCCGAAAGTCATCCAGAAGCGTGCACGCTTGATGGTGGGGAAGTTGATTACCAGAGACTCTATCTCCTCGTGGTGCAGCAGATAACTCTCCTTGGGGCCGATACCGGGATATGTCAAGGGCTGGTGTATCTCCATTGGCTCAGTCTCGATATACTTGCCATTCTCGTAGTAGAGACCCTTCTGTGTAATCTCGCGGATATTGATTTCGGGATTGAAGTTGGTAGCAAAAGCCTTGTGGTGATTACCGGCATTGCAGTCCACGATGTCCAGATAGTGCATCTCCTTAAAGTGATGCTTAGCTGCATAGGCAGTATAGATGCTGGTAACACCTGGGTCGAAACCACAACCCAAAATGGCACAGAGTCCTGCCTGCTCGAAACGCTCGCGGTATGCCCACTGCCAAGAGTACTCGAAATGAGCCTCATCCTTTGGCTCGTAGTTGGCGGTATCAAGATAGTTACAACCAGTCTGCAGACATGCCTCCATGATGGTGAGGTCCTGATAAGGCAGGGCCAGATTCATTACTATCTCAGGCTTGTACTCTGAAAGCAGGGCAACGAGTTCCTCCACGCTGTCCGCATCCACCTGTGCTGTTGTTACATTAGTACCATATTTCTTGTTCAGCACTTCTGCCAAAGCATCACACTTTGACTTTGTGCGGCTGGCAATCTTTATCTCAGTGAACACATCCTTGTTCTGGCACACCTTATGAGCTGCCACTGTAGCGACGCCACCGGCGCCGATAATAAGAACTTTTCCCATATTGCTTTTCTGTTTAATTCCGACTACAAAACTACAAAAAAAAGAGCAAATCCACAACGATTCACTCCTTTATTTGCCATAGCCAACGTATAATGCCTTTTCTTTGTATTGCTTTAATAATATATATATAAGGTGTACCATAAGAACTGCTCAAGATAAAGCATCACACCTAGGTTCATCTATTGGCTGTTTTTTGTCTCTTTGTTAAGAGTTTCCCATCCGCTTCTGTCTTGCCACCAGACATATAAAGATTTGTAGCTGTCGCCAGGCAGGCGTTTGGTGCCCAATGATATTCTGGCATACGTGGACGACCATTCGTCCAGCCCTTTTTCCCTTCGATATTCCCAATTGGCATACTTGCGCTTCAGCTGCTTCTTTATCTGCCTGTACTTGAGCATGCGTGCCACCTCGTTTTCCATAAATTCGACAAATGTTACACTGACCTGATGTACGGTGTGGCTCTTTGGCGTGGCATGAACCTCTATGATACACTGCACTCCGTCAAACATGCCAGTGAGCGAGGTATGGGTGTCGGACATTGTCTGCACTTCGTATCCCATGCATTCCAGCGAATCCACAAAAGCCTCCTGCTCTCCGCCAAGGGATATGCCAAGGAAGACAGCATTTTGGCATCTTCCCACACAGGGGAGAACCATACACAGGCACAGGATTGCAAGTTGTTTTAGAGTAGGCATACAATATCTATGTTGTCAGCTTGGGAAAACAAGCACCCCCGCTCCGTTGTCCGTAGGATAGGGAGAGGGGGTGCAGGTGTTTATGGTTGTTCTATTTCAATCACTGATTACTTGGCAACCTTCTTGGTACCGTTCTGGATGTACACCTGGCCTGCAGGAGTTTCGTTGATGCGGCGGCCACTGAGGTCGTAGATGGGAGAGTCAGCGTTTGCATTGCCAGCACCAGCTACAGAAGAAATGCCGGTAGCAGTTGTGAAGTCAATCTCTACGATACCATCCTTCTCGCAAGGAATCTCGGCAATACCATTCTTGTCGGTGGTAATGCGCACTTCCACACCATTCACCTTTACGCTTGCCTCGTTCAGAGCCATAGCGCCCTTGTCGCAACGTACCTTCAAGGGAGCGCCCATGTGGCTCTGGATACGTACAGCCTGACACTTGCCTGCAGACCACTTGAAGTCTACGGTGAAGTTGCCCATTGCCTTCATACCCTTCACATCACCCTGCTTGTTCCATACGCTGGGGATAGCGGGCATGATGTTGATGTAGCCGTGTGCACTCTGCATCAGCATCTCTGCAATACCAGAGCAAACGCCGAAGTTACCGTCGATCTGGAAGGGAGCGTGAGAGTCAAACAGGTTGTAGTAGATACCACCCTGACCTTGGTCTGTGCCATAGGTAGTAGAGTGCTTCAAAGCGTTCTTGATGATGATGTGTGCATGGTCGCCATCAAGAGCACGAGCCCAGAGGTTAACCTTCCAACCCATTGACCAACCAGTAGCAGCATCGCCACGGAGTTTCAGGGCATTAACAGCAGGAATGAAGTATTCACTTTCGGGAGTAATCTGATCCATGGGGAAGAGAGCCATCATGTGAGACATGTGACGGTGACCTCTTTCACCTACGCTATAGGGAGAGTACTTCCATTCGCGAAGCATCTCCTCGCCGGTCTTGACGCCATTGAAGGGATTGCCCCAACCACCATCGTAAGTTTCTGTATGCAAACCTTTGTCGGTCTTCTCCAGATATTCATTAAGTTTAGCCACCTGCTCGGTTGTCAAGCCTGTGTTCTCTACGCCAAGAATACCGATAGCATCGCTGAGGTTCTGGAACAGGTAGCTGATCATCTGCTGTGCATGTGCTGTACCATCCTCCTTTTCATTGCCATGTTGCTCTGCGCTGAACTCGTCGGGAGCGACATAAGTGCCATCATAAACCTTGCGGTCCTTGATGAGACGATGGAACCAGAACTCGGCACAATCCCACATTACAGGGAAAGCCTGTGCCAGGAACTCCTTGTCCTGGGTGTAGCGCCAGTGTGTCCACAGGTGGCTGGTGTACCATACGTTAGCGACGAGGTAGTTGCTGCCCCAGGTGCTCATGCTGTTGTAGAGAGAAGTCTCGGTGAGCACGCTCCAGCCATGACCGCCATTGTACTGCTGGCCAACCTTTTTCCAACCATCGCTCTTAGCACCACGGATGATGAAGTTCACGAAAGGCTTGTGCAGGTCAGAGAGGTTGGTAATCTCCGTGGGCCAGTAGTTCATCTGGATGTTGATATTGGTATGTACGTCGGAGTTCCAGGGAGAATCCGTGCCACGGTCATTCCAGATACCCTGCAGGTTGTTGGGGGCTGCGATGGGCTTGCGGTTAGAGCTGATAGCCAGGTAACGTCCGAAGTGGAAGTAGAGCTGCTCCAGGAACAGATGGTCGTTCTTTGTGCTGGTACCATTCTCGTTGTTGGGATAGTAGTTGTCTACCAGAGTCTTGGTGTCCACGGTGGGAGTCTGCAGGCCCATATCAAAGGTCATGCGCTTGGTAATGGCGGTGAAGTCCTCTATGTGGTCCTTCTCCACCTGCTCGTATCCCTTTGCAATGGCAGTCTCAATCTCCTTCTTGGCGCGCTTGCTCACGGCAGTCGGAGTTTCGCTTGTGAAGTAGTTGTTCAGCACATTCATGTCACCGTTGAAGTTTGTAGCACCCTTCAGGTAGAACTCCACGTATGAAGCATTGAATACAGAAATACCGTCGTCATCTGTGATGACAGTACCGTCCGATACGATATGAACACGAGCGGCATGATTTACAGATTGCATTGCACCAGTGAAGACGATTGTTCCGTTGTCGTAAACCACATCGTTGGCACCGATGCTCTCTCCTGGCTCCATTGTGAAGAACAGGTACATCTTGTCTGCACCTTCGGCATCGTATCTGCCCACGATAACCTGATCAGGAGCAGAGCTGAAGTACTTGCGTGTGAACTTTGTGCCGTTTGCATTCTGGAACTCCACACCGGCAATACCCTCTTCGATATCCAGGTAGCGTACATAGTTGGTAACACCATTCTTGTTGATGTCGCCATCCAGATTTTCCACAAACAGAGAACCGAAGTTCATGAACGTACGGTTACCTCCACCGGCACCTACAACGTTGGCAGGACCGCTCCACAGGGTCTTCTCGTTAAACTGGATTTCCTCCTTGAAGACACCGCCGAATACCATACAGCCCAGTTCGCCGTTACCCAGAGGCAGAGCATATTCCATCCAGGGGTATTTTACCTTAGTTGCCTCGGCAGAGGTCTTGTACCAGAGGGTATTGGGATTCTTGGGGGTGAACTTTGATGCGCCGGTAATGGGTGCCTCTATCATGGCAGGGGCATCGGATGGGTCTACAAAGAAGACAACATTACCAGCCTCGGAAGACCAAAGGCCGATGTTCTTGCCTGCGCTGGCACCTTCCCACTGGTTGAAGTAGGCCTTGTCTCCGCTTGCTCCATTCCACTTGATCTCATAGCCGCCACCATTTGCCTTCAGTGAGAAGCCGCTGGCATCTGCTGCAGCCTTGGTGAATACCAGATGAGTCTGGCCGGATCCGGTCTGGCTCTGTACCATGTGGGCATAGCGTCCGCTCTTGTTTACGAGTTGGAATTTGCTCTCGTTGCCGACAAGTTTCCACAACTGGTTGCTGTTGCTTGCACTGGCAGCCTGTACAGTAGCCTTGGCATCAGCACCGTTGTCCTGGATTACCAGACCACTGTTGCTGAACTTCACGTTGTACCAGAATTCCTTTGCATCAGTAGAGAACAGGTTTGAAGGCTCAATGTATTCCACCTCTATGAAGGAAAGAGGGTTATTTGGGTCACCGGCATTCCATTCGCCCAGTTCCTTGCCTGCACCGGCACCGCCCCACTGGTTCATGTTCTGGGAAGTACCGTTGCGCTGGATTTCATAGTAGCCCTTGGAACTGGACTGTGGCAATTTCACCATGATTGCCTGATTTTTGCTGGCATTTGTCTGGAACTTGCCACCACTGAAACTGAGGTAGTTGTCTCCGTTGCTGACAATGTAGTACAGGTTTGTACCTGCCGACAGGACACGCCACTGCTGGTTTGCCTTTGTTGCATCGGCATTGGCTGTGGTCACATTCTTGCCGCTGCCATTGTCCTGCAGGACAGCACCGCCGGTCATGAACTTAATCTGGTACCATACGGACTTTTCATCTGTTGATACAGCAGGGCATACTGTGTATGCAACCTTGACAATCATGTTTTGTCTATCCAGGTCCAACTTGCCGGTGTAACCAAAGATACTCACTGCAGAGAAGTCCGACTTCTCGTAATCGTCGGCAGCCTCAATGGTCTGACCGTTGGTATAGGTCTTGCCATCATAGATTACACCACCTTGTGCTGTTCCTCCCGTAACGCTAACGGTGAAGGAAACCGCCCATCCCTGCAACACTGTGCAGAGCAGGGCAAACATTAAAAGGAATGTTTTCTTCATTCTTGTTGTTTGTTTGGGTTAATACTATTTTCTTTTTACTTGTTTATTTCCCAGAATAGAGTCCGTTTGTTATTGCCTCAACGGAAATGGGCACGTATACCATGGAATACCAGCCGGGTTCTTCCTCATAGAAGAAGCCTATGCGGCCGTCCTTCTGCAAGGTCATGGTGCTATAGGCACTGCCTGTGTGGCTTACATGATAGGGCTGCTGGTTCCAGTTTTCTGCAAAAGCCTTGGGAGAGGAATATGATGAGGCGTCGGTAATATCCTTCCAATAGATCTTGACGTCCGAACGTCCGTCACCTGTGGGCAGGGACTGCAGTGCCAAGGTGCGCAACGCTCCGTCAGACTTTCTCTTTGCCTGAAGGATGAGGATTTCGCCGTTAGTGCTGTTGCGGCCCACCTTGATGCCACCCTGTTGCTGGTCGCTGGCCACAACCTCGCCCCATGCACCATTAATCTTCTTGTCATCGCTGTACTTGTAAATATTGAAGTATCTGCCAGCGCCCTTGCGGCTGCTCAACACTACGCTGCCATCGGGCAGTTCCTCGCATTTGGGCTCGTCGCCATGGGGACAGGGCAAGGCGCTCTTTCCGCCCAGGGCATGCCATGTCTGTCCGAAGTCGTCAGTGTATAACACACGGTTGCCGTGGTTCTTTGTCCAAACGGGGGCATAGACACGATAATGAGTGCCCACCTTGATGGTCTTGCTCTGTGTCAGTTTGCCGCTACCCACAAACAGGCTCTGCACGCGATACTTGTCAAAACCCTCCTCGCCACGTTGCATGAAGGCACTATAGAACACGTTGGTTATGTCCGACCATGAGCACATTGCACCTTGAGGAGCTGGAGAATGCTTGCCATCGAGTGCATCACCCCATGTTTTGCCGTTATCAGTACTATACAAACGTGCTACAGGATTGGGTTCGCCGTCGGGCCAGTTGCCGTGCCAGCATACGGTGTGTCCGCATACATCAATCAGGAGTATGGCACCAGACTCGCGGTCCACCACCATGGCGGGATCGCCAAAGCCATCGTCGCGGACACCCTCGTCGCTATAACTGCCCTGGATTACGTATCTGCCCTCGCTCCATTTACTGCCGTCTTTAGAACCAATACGCATAACCTGGTCCACACGGCCATAACCAATGTCGTTGCCACAGGGGCGTGCATCGTTGATGGCCAGCAGGCTGCCATTCTTCATCGTAACGATGCTGGGTATGCGGAAGGGTTCCTTGTCGTTGTGGAACCACAGATACTGGTACTCGCTCTCTGCGTCGGCATCATAAACCACATTCCAGCCGTCGGGATGCTGCTCTATGCGGTTCAGCTTGTAGCCGTGCAGTTTGGCATTGCCCCTGAGTCCGAAGAAAGCCCCCTCGGGCACATCAAAAGTGATGGCCTGTCCAGCCTTTGCCACCTCCACGGTGTAGAAACTCTTCTTGTCCGCAATCTGCACTTCCAGCACACCCATCCACAGGTTTGTCTTCGGAGAACGTGTCTTGCCGTTCAGGATAACATTCACCTTCACCGTTTCTGCCATTAGGGCCATTGGCATGAGGAGCAGTATAAGTGCCGATAAGAGATACTTGTTCATGATGTGGTTCATTTTTGTTCTTGCCATTCAGGTTGAAGTATTTTTTTTTGCTTAACTCCTTATAGGAGTCTTTTTGGGGTTGTTCCGCATACAAAGGTAGCGTAAATTTTTGAATATTTGAAAAATATTATGATTTATTTCCTGCCAAGCCACACGTTGTTCTGTCATGATTTTGCTAAGAATATTGTTTGTCGGCAGGAAAAATACGTACAATGTTCTATGGGACTGCAGACCCTTCTTTACTGCAGTGTGCTTTATGGAGTTATATCTTCACGAAGATTATGAATGGTCCTCCCGAGGACTGAGGCGAGAGTTCCCGGTTCTTTCGGGTCGGTCCTCGGGAGGACCCAAATACGCCCTTCCCGAGGACTGTCTTGGGTCCTCTTAAAAAGGGATGTTATAGTTGACGGTAGATGTTTGTTGTTTGCTGGACTCTTTGTTAATGTATTGAAAACGAATCATATATATGATGTGCTTGTGCGTAAGTGTTTTAGCTGTCAATACCTGCTCCTTCTGCCACCATTGCTTTTTCATGTCCTTGGTGATTGTATTACCCAAAGAGGTCCTTCTAAATTTGTTCTTGAGTGGGTAAAAAAGTTTACATTCCTGCCTAGTGATGTTGGTTCCGATATTTCCATATAGCAATGTGCTGGAGCATGTTTTAGAAATAAAAAGGTGCATGTCTGCGGAAGCGGGCATGCACCATTATGCTGTATAAATTGGTTATCGCGTCAGCACTCCTCTACCTTCACGAGGCTTTGACCGTTGACTATGAAGGCGGTCTGTACACGTTCTACAAGGGAGAGGCGTATGGCTATGGTCATTACGATGTCGCCATTGTCCTTGTAGTCCTGGTTGATGATACGGGGTTGCAGGTCCTTGACCATACGCATGACTATGTTCATGTGCTCGTAGCCGAAGGTCAGTTTCAGTTCCTTTTCCACCAGACGTTCGGCATACTCGCCAGCTTCCAGTGCCTCGGCAGCAGCCGTGCGGTACGCCACGATGAGTCCGCTGGTGCCCAGTTTCACTCCGCCGAAATAACGTATCACCAGAATGATGAGGTCGGAGACGTCTGCACTGACCATCTGCCCAAGGATAGGTTTGCCTGCCGTGCCGGAGGGCTCGCCGTTGTCGTTGGAACGGTATTCCTCGCCCTCGGGTCCCAGACGGTATGCCCAGCAGACGTGCCGTGCGTCGAAATACTCCTTCTGGTATTTGGCCACCTGTTCCATAGCCTCCTCGGCAGTACGCACAGGTATAGCAAAAGCGAGGAACTTGCTCCTCAGTTCAGAGTAAGTTCCTTCGCTTGGTTTGGTCAATATCTTGTATGAATCCCTCATTACGATAGTTTGTGTACCACCAGACCTGAGCGCAGCTTGGGCTCAAACCATGTTGCCTTGGGAGGCATGATGTTGCCACTGTCTGCTATGTTTATGATCTGCTGCATGCTGACGGGATAGAGGGCCAGGGCCATGCGCATCTCTCCGCTGTCTACACGGCGCTTCAGTTCCTCCAGTCCGCGGAGTCCGCCAACGAAGTCTATGCGCTTGTCGCTACGCAGGTCCTTGATGCCCAGTATTTGGTCAAGGATGAGTTCGCTGCTGATGCTTACGTCCAAAGACTTGATGGGGTCGTTGTCATCGGCCTTGCCGGGGAGAAGTTCCAACTTGTACCACTCACCATCCAGATACAGACTGAACTCGTGCAGTTTCTCGGGGCGGTAGCAAGCCTCACCCATGGGGGTTACGGTGAAGTTTTCTGCCAACAAGGACAGGAACTTCAGACTGCTGTGTCCGTTGAGGTCCTTAACCACGCGGTTGTAGTCCAGAATGGTCAACTGGCTTGCAGGGAAACATACTGCCATGAAGAAGTTGTACTCCTCATCGCCACGGTGGTTGGGATTCTGCTTTGCTTTCTCTGCACCTACAAGAGCAGCGGCGGCGCTGCGGTGATGACCGTCGGCAATGTACAGGTAGGGTATCTCGGCAAAAGCCTTGGTAATGGCTTCCTGGTCCTGCTTGTCCTGTATGAGCCACAACTGGTGGCGGAAACCGTCGGTAGCAGCGGTGAAGTCATATTCCGGTTCGTTGCAAACATAACGTGCAATGATGGTTGCCAGGACCTCGTTGTCGGGATAGGCGAAGAAGACAGGCTCCATGTTGGCATCGTTTATGCGAACATGCTTCATGCGGTCCTCCTCCTTGTCGCGGCGTGTCAGTTCGTGCTTCTTGATTACACCGTTCATGTAGTCGTCCACGTAGGCGCATACCACCAGGCCGAACTGCGTCTTGCCGTTCATGGTCTGTGCGTAGATGTAGTAGCCCTCCTCCTGGTCCTGTACAAGCCAACCGTTCTCCTGGAACTTTTGGAAGTTCTCGGCAGCCTTGGCATACACCTCGGGTGCATATTCGCTTGTACCCACGGGGAAGTCTATCTCGGGCTTGATGATATGGTAAAGGCTCTTCTCGTTGCCTTCGGCCTCGGCACGTGCCTCCTCGGAATCCAAAACGTCGTAGGGGCGTGACTGTACCTGTTCAACAAGGTCTTTTGGTGGGCGTAGGCCCTTGAATGGTCTGATAATAGCCATAGTATTAGATTAGATTTATCTTGGGTTTATTATTTCTTCTTGCCGAAGAACTTGTCGTACACAAACATTGCCACGGCAAAAACTAAGGCATAAACTATGTACACGTAGAATGGGTTCTTGTCATCAAGTACAAACTCATCGCCAATCCACATGAAGAGGGCGAATAGCATGCCTGTTAACAAGGCGCCAAACATTTTTGAGTATGCCATATTTGTGTGTGTATTTGTTTATTATTTGTTCAACTGGAACTTTGTGATGCCGTCCATCAGGTAACCGACAATCTGCTTGGCTGCTGCTATGCCTGCGTTCACGTTGGCCTCGGCAGTCTGTGCGCCCATCTTCTTGGGAGTGGCGAAGTAGCGGCCAGGCAGAGCCTCGGTGTATTCGGCATGCATGTCGGGCTTGATGTCGGCAACGTACTTCAGGTCGGTGCGCTCCTTCATCAGACTGAGCAGTGATGCCTCGTCAATAACCTCCTTGCGTGCAGTGTTAACCACGATGGCACCCTTCTTCATCTTGCCCACCAGTTCTGCATTGATGCTATTGCGTGTCTCGGCAGTAGCAGGGATATGGAGAGATACAACATCGCACTGCTCAAAGAGCTCCACCTGACTGGCAGCAGCCTTCACGCCTGCGCTCTCTATTGCTTCGGCAGGACAGAAGGCATCGTATGCCATCACCTCCATTCCGAATCCCTTGGCTATGCGTGCCACGTTGCGACCGACGTTGCCGAATGCCAGAATACCCAGTTTCTTGCCCATCAGTTCGGTGCCGCTGGTACCGTCGTAGAAGTTGCGCACAGCCATCACCAGCATGCCGAACACCAGTTCAGCCACGCTGTTGGCATTCTGTCCGGGAGTGTTCATTGCCACTACACTGGCTTTGGTGCATGCCTCAAGGTCGAGGTTGTCGAAACCGGCACCAGCGCGTACAACGATCTTCAGGTTCTTGGCTGCCTCAACCACTTCTGCGTCTACTTTGTCAGAGCGCACGATAAGTGCATCAGCATCCGCAACAGCCTCCAGCAACTGTGCCTTTTCTGTATATTTCTCCAGCAGAGCCAGTTCCATGCCAGCTTCGTCTGCTACCTTCTTTATTCCGTCAACGGCCACCTTGCTGAAAGGCTTCTCCGTTGCAATAAGTATCTTTGCCATAATCAAATCTGTTTTAGGTATGTGTGTTCTATAATCATTTAGGGCCCCTCGAAACCTCTTTTGTCTTGAGTTTCGAAGAGCCCTGTATGTATTCTGTTATTAGTGCTGAGCTTCAAATTCCTGCATGCAAGCAACGAGTGCCTGGACGTCCTCCAGTTCAACGGCGTTGTACAGACTTGCACGGAAACCGCCCACGCTGCGGTGTCCCTTGATACCTACCATGCCTCGTTCTGTGGCGAAGGTCATGAATTCTGCCTCCAGGTCCTCGTAACCCTCATTCATTACGAAGCAAACGTTCATGCGGCTGCGGTCTTCGGGGTCCTTCACTGTGGCGCGGAACATCTTGTTGCGGTCAATCTCGCCATAGAGCAGGTCGGCCTTCTCGATGGCACGGCGCTCCATTTCTGCAACACCGCCGTTGGCCTTGATCCAGCGCAGTGTCTGCAGGGCGCAGTAGATGGGCACTGTGGGAGGTGTGTTGAACATAGAACCGCCCTTGATATGTGTGCGGTAGTCCAGCATTGTGGGGATGGCACGGCTCACCTTGCCCAGGCATTCGTCCTTGACAATGATGAAGGTAACACCTGCCATTGCCAGATTCTTCTGTGCACCACCGTAGATCATAGCATACTTGCTGACGTTGATGGGGCGTGAGAAGATGTCGGAACTCATGTCGGCAATCAGGGGCACGGGGCTGTCCAGGTCACGACGGATTTCGGTACCGTAGATGGTGTTGTTCGTAGTGATGTGGAAGTAGTCGGCATCGGCAGGCACAGTGTAGTGCTTGGGGATGTAGGTGTAGTTGAAGTCTGCACTTGATGCCACCTCCACGCACTCGCCGAAGAGCTTTGCCTCGGCCATGGCCTTCTTTGCCCAAACACCGGTGTTGATGTAGGCTGCTTTCTGCTCCAGGAAGTTATAGGGAATCATACAGAACTCCAGACTGGCACCGCCACCCAGGAAGAGCACGCTGTAACCCTCGGGGATGTTGAGCAACTCCTTGAACAGGGCAACTGCTTCGTCCAATACGGGCTGGAAGTTCTTGGCACGGTGGCTCATCTCCATCAGTGAGAGACCGCTGCCTTCAAATTCGATACATGCTTTAGAAACTGCCTCCATTACCTCTTTGGGCAACTTGGAGGGACCTGCATTGAAATTATACTTCTTCATAGTCTTGTTAGTATTATTTCAGGTACATTATATAAATAAAAAAAAGTCGGGGTGACCCGACTCGAACGGGCGACCACCTGGTCCCAAACCAGGTGCGCTACCAACTGCGCTACACCCCGATGTGTCTTGCTTTACGCTTAACACATTGCAAAGGTAAATCGTTTTTTTTGTTTATGCAAGCAAAACGTAAGATATTTTCTAAAAAAGTATCAATCCTGCTACTCCACACATGCAGATGAGCATAATTGGATTGAGTTTGTAGACCTGTCTGCCGATGAATGCAAAGAGGAAGAGTCCCAGACTTATCCAGAAATGCCATGGGCTGGCGCTGGGGTTGCCAAAGTTTTCCTCGTTGCAGAGCAGCAGGGCGGCAGCCGCTATCAGTCCTATTACAGCAGGGCGGAGTCCTTGGAAGATACTCTCCACCACAGGGTGCGACTTATAACGAAGCAGGAATCGGCTAATAATAATCATTATCACAAATGTCGGTAGCACCAGGGCAAAGGTTGCCAGCAGCGAGCCGAGGAAACCTGCCCATACAGGATAGCCGGCATTCACTACCGAGGTGTAGCCCACGTATGTTGCAGAGTTTATGCCTATGGGACCGGGTGTCATCTGGCTCAGTGCCACCATGTCTGTGAATTCGCCAGAGGTCATCCAACCGTAGCGTGTCACCACCTCGGCCTGTATCATGGAGAGCATGGAGTAGCCTCCGCCAAAGCCCAGAAGGCCAATCTGGAAGAATGTTATGAAGAGGAGCAGGAATATCATGTTCTGTAGTTGGTTTATGGTTTTAGAGTAATCAGAATACTCAGAGGACTCGGAATACTCAGAGGACTCGGACAATTATTTTATCAGCTGGCCATAAGTATATCCTCCAAGGGCGGCTATCAGTATCACATAGACGGGACTGAATCCCAACAGCCAGATGCCGAGGGCTGCCACAATGGGTATCCATACATTATATATATTTATATTAGCGGTGCGTGCCATTCTGAATACCGGTGTGGCTATGAGCGCCGCCACAGCAGGACGTATGCCTCGGAAGATGCTTGCCACCACAGGGTTCTCGCGGAACCGGCTGAAGAACATCGCTATGGCCAGGATAATGAAGAAAGAGGGTAGGGCAGCACCCAGTGCGCACATCAGTGCTCCGGGCAGACGTTTCATCCTGTAACCAATGAACACACTTATGTTCACAGCAAACACACCGGGGCAGGATTGCGCTACTGCTATCAGGTCCATCAGTTCTTCTTCGGTGGCCCATTGCTTCTCGTCCACAACAGTCTGCTTTATCAACGGAATCATGGCATAGCCTCCTCCGATGGTAAACAGGCCTATCTTGGCGAATGTGATGAATAGTTCAAGCATTGTTCTTTAGGGAAAGTAAAGGGATTGTAGTTTATAGTTCCTTTGGTTTCTATAATTTCTATAGCATCTATAGCATCTATAGCATCTATTCTCATTATAGATGTTTAGCACAAGAGGGAGAGACACTGCTCTCCCTCTCGTTTATTATGGTCTGTTCATTACTTTTTCATCTTTGCTTCAACCCACTTGCGTGCATTCACGAATGCTTCCAGCCAGGGAGTGCACTGGTCGGTGAGACGGCGCTCCTCGGGATAGTAGCCGCACTGCCAGGGGAAGATGGTGCGCTCGGGGTGAGGCATGATGGCCAGATGACGGCCGTCGCCGCTACAGATAGCAGCCACGTCGTAGTCCGAACCGTTGGGATTGCCGGGATAACCGGTATAACTGAACTTGGCAACTACATTGTACTCGCTCTCTGCCTTGGGCAAGCGGAACTTGCCCTCGCCATGAGCTACCCATGTGCCAATCTTGAATCCGCTGAGTGAACCGAACATCACGCTCTGGTTCTCGGGGATGGTCAGGGCCACGAAGGTGCTTTCGAACTTATGGCTGTCGTTGTGCAGCATCTGTGCTGTCTCCTTGCGGTACTGGCTCAGACGCTTGCTGTCCAGAATGCTTTCGCCACTGGCGGTGTCCAGGCTCTTGTTAACCAAGCCCAACTCTATCATCAGCTGGCAACCGTTGCATACACCGAGACTCAATGTATCCTCACGTGCATAGAACTTGTCCAGAGCCTCCTTGGCCTTGGGGTTGTAAAGGAATGCACCTGCCCAACCCTTGGCACTGCCCAGAACGTCGCTGTTGGAGAAACCGCCGCAGAAGGCGATAACGTTAACGTCCTCCAAAGTCTCACGGCCGGTGATGAGGTCGGTCATGGTAACGTCCTTCACGTCGAAACCTGCCAGCCAGAATGAATATGCCATCTCGCGCTCGCTGTTGGTACCCTTCTCGCGGATAACGGCAGCACGGATGCCGCTCTTCTCTCTGCGGTCGGGGTTGGCGCCGTACTGGCTCAGCTTACCGGTGAAGTCCTTGCCGAATACGGGCTGAACGGGCATGCTCTTGTAGTTCTGGTAGCGTTCTGCTGCCTTGCCGTGGAAGCTCTGCTTGCGGTCCAGCAGGTATGAGGTCTGGTACCAGATGTCGCGGTACTGGTCAATGTCCAATGCTATGCCGTTGCCAAGGTCGATGGTGCGCTCTTCGCAAACTTCGCCAATCTTGATGTAGCCGACACCGGCATCTTCCAGAATCTTCTTCACGCGAGAGCCGTTCTCGTCGCTTACCTGGATTATCACACCGGGGTTCTCGGCGAAGAGAATCTTCACCAGTGACTCCTGTGCGTCGCCCTCGCCCTTGAACTTGCTCAGGTCAAGTTTCAGGCCGCCAGTAGTGTTGGCAAAGCACATCTCCAACAGACAGGTAGCCAGACCGCCGGCGCTGATGTCGTGACCAGCCAGGATGAGGCCTTCGCTTACCAACTGCTGAACTGCCAGGAATGCATCGCGGAAGTATTCGGGGTTCTGTACTGTGGGAACATCGCTGCCTACCAGGCCCCAGCTCTGGTTGAAGGCGCTGCCGCCCAGCTTCAAGCTGTCGAAGCTGAAGTCGATGTGATACAGGCGGCTGCCTGCCCACTTGCCCTTAACCTGCTTCAGTACGGGAGAAACAATCTTCTTGATGTCGCTCACCTCGCCGCCTGCGCTGACGATAACGGTACCGGGGCTTACAACCTTGTCGCCGTTGGGGTACTTCTGGGTCATGCTCAAAGAGTCCTTGCCGGTGGGCACATTGATCTGCAGGGCGCAGCAGAAGTCGCTCAGTGCCTTTACGGCGCTATACAGACGTGCGTCTTCGCCCTCCTGTGCACGGCAGGGCCACATCCAGTTGGCGCTCAGGCTGATGCTGTCCATGGCGCTCGCACTCTTCTCGTCCTCAATGGCAAGAGGTGCCCAAACCAGGTTGGTCAGTGCCTCGGAAACAGCCAGCACGCTACCTGCTGCAGGGTTGGCCAATGCTGCCTGAGGTGCATGGCCCAGTGCGGTGGCAATACCCTTCTCGCCACGGTAGTCCAGTGCTACGGCACCGCAGTCGCTCAAAGGCAACTGCAGCTCGCCCTGACACTGCTGGCGTGCCACACGGCCGCTTACGCAACGGTCCACCTTGTTGGTCAACCAGTCCTTACATGCTACGGCCTCCAGGGGAAGGAGGTTCTTCAGGTATGTTTCTATCTGTGCAGGATCGATGTCCTTCTTGTCGCTATATGTGCGCTCCACGGTCTTGTCCACCATCACGGTCTTGGGAGAAGAACCGAACATCTGCTCAACGGCCAGGTCGAAGGGACGAACGCCATCGGCCTGTTCGAAGGTGAAGCGGTGGTCGCCTGTTGTCTCACCAACGGTGTACATTGGAGCACGCTCACGCTCTGCAATGCGGCGTACATGTTCAATGGCCTTCTCGTCGATGAGCAGACCCATTCGCTCCTGACTCTCGTTGGCAATAATCTCCTTTGCAGAGAGGGTCTTGTCGCCGATGGGCAACTTGTCCATGTGTATGATGCCACCACATTCCTCTACCAACTCGCTCAAGCAGTTTACGTGACCGGCAGAACCATGGTCGTGGATGCTGACGATGGGGTTGTTGTCCTCTTCGCAAAGTGCACGAACCACGTTGTAGGTGCGCTTCTGCATCTCAGGGTTGGCACGCTGAACGGCGTTCAGTTCAATGCCACTGCTGTAGCGGCCGGTTTCAACGGAACTTACACTACCGCCACCAAGACCGATGCGATAGTTCTCGCCACCCATAACAACAACCTTGTTGCCAGGCTGGGGCTGACCCTTCAGACAGTCGCGCTTTGTGCCGTAGCCCACACCGCCTGCCAGCATGATAACCTTGTCGTAGGCATATCTCTCCTGGCTGCCCTCTTCGTTGTGCTCGAAGGTAAGCACGGAACCGCAGATGAGAGGCTGGCCGAACTTGTTGCCGAAGTCGCTGGCACCGTTAGAGGCCTTGATAAGAATCTGCTCGGGTGTCTGATACAGCCACTCGCGAACGGGCAGAATCTTTTCCCACTGCTTCAGGCTGGCATCGTGCTGGGCACTGATTTCGTCGCCCTGCAGACGTGAGTAGCTGGTCATGTAAACAGCAGTACCTGCAATGGGCATAGAACCTACGCCACCGCCCATACGGTCGCGGATCTCGCCGCCGCTACCTGTTGATGCACCGTTGAAGGGTTCTACGGTGGTGGGGAAGTTATGTGTCTCTGCCTTCAGTGAAATTACGCTCTCCACTTCCTTCACCTGGTAGTAGTCGGGTTCGGCATGAGTGGCAGGAGCAAAGAGTTCCACCTTGGGACCTTGGCTGAATGCCACGTTGTCCTTGTAGGCAGAAAGGATGCGGTTGGGGTTCTCCTGTGTGGTCTTCTTGATCATCTGGAACAGGCTGCTTTCCTTCTCCTCGTCGTCGATAACGAAGGTACCACCGAAGATCTTGTGGCGGCAGTGCTCACTATTGATCTGTGCAAAGCCGAACACCTCAGAGTCGGTCAGGGGACGGCCCAACTGACCCTCCACCTTGTGCAGGTACTCAATTTCCTCTGCACTCAGTGCCAGACCTTCCTGCTCGTTGTATGTCTCCAGGTCGGTAATCTCCACGATGGGCTGTGGCTCTATGTTCACGCGGAAGAGCTCCTGGTTCAGACCGTTCTTGTACATGCGCTGAAGCATGGGGTCGAACTCGGCGTTCTCGCTCTCCACGGGGAAGTACTCCTCTATTCGTGCTATGCCCTCCACGGCCATGTTCTGTGTTATCTCCACAGCATTGGTGCTCCAGGGGGTAATCATCTCGCGGCGTGGCCCCACGAAGCATCCCTCCAGATGGTCTGCTTCCAACACTTCGGCCTCGCCATAGAGCCAGCACAACTTTTCAATCTCGGCCTTGGACAGAGCCTTGGCGCTTTCCGTAGCGATGATGGTCTGCTGCGGAGTTTTAAAGAAGGTAATTGCCATATCTTTCTTTATTAAATATATTTGCGGTGTAAAGTTACGCAAAAAAAACCAAAGAGACAAAGAAAGGGAAGAGAATTTGGATAAACGGAAAGCGTAATGTGAAGAAAAAGTTTCCAGAGGTGCTAAGCAGTTCAAATCCGTTATACAGAAAGCCTTATTTAGACCATAGGCTTAGTGTTAGTGAATTAAACTTGATAAAAAAAATGCCCGATGACTTGTATCTTTCAAAAAAAAGTGCGTACTTTGTCAGCGTTATGCCCCTTGCTGGGTTAAGACGCGCATTATAAACCCTTAAAACAGATTAGCCTATAGACGACAACTCTACTCCAAGAACAAGAATTTTATAAGAAGTATGAGTAAGTATGCTGCAATGTCCGACCATCAGTTGGTGGAATTGTACGAGCAGGGCGTAGATGAGGTTTTTGATGTGTTGCTGAATAGAAATCAGGAACATCTTTTTGCATATATTATGCGACTGACACAGGATGTGGACAGGGCAAGTGATGTTTTTCAGGAAACCTTTATGAAGGCAATCGTGTGTATTCGCAGTCATCAGTATCGGACAACAGGAAAGTTCTCTGCATGGCTCATGCGCATAGCACATAATCTGGTAATAGACAATGTTCGGGGCTCTCGCTATTTGTCACATCTGGATGATGAGGCCCAAGATGATGTCATATATAATAATATGAATCTATCCGAAGAGTGTCACGAAACAGAGATGCTTCGTATGGCTGATGTGCAGACTCTGTCTTCGTTGATATCTCGCTTGCCTCTCGTGCAGCAGGAAATAGTGCATCTGAGGTTCTATGAGGAACTCTCGTTCAAGGAGATAGCACAGGTAACGAATGTGAGTATAAACACAGCTTTGGGCCGCATGCGCTATGCTACACTCAATCTGCGAAAGATGATAATGGAAAATGCTTTGGAACTTGCTGTATAGAGTGCATTATCTTGGGCGGTATTCCTTGGCAAACTGACGCAATTTTTCCAGAACTTCTTGTCGGGGTAAGAGGATTGGTTGGGGTAGAGGTAGTGGCATAGGCAAAAAGTAATATGATGGTTATTGTATAGTAATAACGAAAGACGGCTTCCTATTATTGTGTGGGAAGCCGTCTTTTTGCATACTCTTATGTTATCGGATGATGATTGCCTTTCCGTTAGTGATGTATACCCCAGATGTGACAGAGTTGTGGGGAGGAACTTTGCGTCCTTGGATATCATAGATGGCTTGCGTAGTTGTTGAAGCAGAATGAACAGAAACGATGTCTGTGTTTTCTGCACCGACGACCGTAAAACCACCGCCATTATCGGGAGAAAGTGTGGATAGCGTGAATGCAGCTCCGTCCATCTCTTCCAATCTGATGATGCCTCCACGCATAGGGCGCTTGGCGGTTATGAAGTCCACATCCACATGCCCGACATTAACATTGGGTAATTTAATTTTGGTACAACCATTCATGGCAGGAACATCCTGTGCAAGCACATGTTCAAAGGTGCTTCCGTAGTTGTCTGACATCGTAACTCGTAATTTGTTGTCTGAGGAGAAGAAGTTATTGTTCACTTCCCATTCAACATAGATTTCTTCGCCTGCTACATATTCTTCCTTGTTGGGGGCAAGGGTAACCTTGAAGTCATTGCCCTGGACAATGCGCACGCTTGCTTCCCATACGGAGTAGCAACAATAGAACGGTTTTTGTTTCAATGTTTCATAACTCCAAGCTTGAGTATGTGGAATGTCTCTGACCAATATGGACATGCTATATTCTCCTGCATTAAGGCAATGAATGTCTGTGCCAGATACAGGATAATAGAAGTCGTCATATAATATGTCGCTCATGTACAAAGGCACATATTCAATTCTTGTACTCGTTTGTGGAGGTTTGGCCGCGAAGAACGGAGGCTCATTTCCCTCAACAACATGCTCCACAGTGGAATGGCTGCAACCTATGGACATAATTTCCATTTTATCTCCTTGGAGATCTTTGGCGTGCACCTGTATTGAAAGTAATGCTCCTTGCGGAATTTCATATATGTGATGCATCTTGTCTGCCACAAATTCAGGCGCCGAGTTATCCACCTTGATGCCGTAAACGTAGTTCTCGCCTTTATCGGTACCATGCAGTTTCGTTCTTGCTTCATCTGAATAATATGCAGAATTTTTTTGCATGCATGCAGTGCGTATTCTTTTTATGGAAGGGTAGGAGAGAAAATCCCCTCCATTGTCCATCAAACTTCCTTCGCCACCGGAAGTATGATTGGCTCCAAGCAAATGTCCCACCTCATGAGCAACCACCCATTTGTCTGTTTTTGCATATCCGCTTGCCTTGGTCGATGGCATGTATGCTCCGTATTCTATAGAGAGGCCACTGTTTTCTTCAAAATCATCGCGATGTGTTACCCATATGCCAATATCATAAGCTGATGGGGAAATAACTTCGTTCAGCAGTTCTGTACCAAAACTCGGGGCATTGTATATGTTTTCGTCAATCATGTTTCCCGCAGTCATAACTAAGGCCTTGTCCTCTATGATATCAAAGCAGAATCCGAGTGGCACATAAATATGATTCATATACGTTTCCACTTCGCGCCAGAATGATACCACCTTATTATAGTCCATATCAAAATCTTGCTCAAAGGCAGAATAAGTTACGGGAACAGCCATTCTGTAAAATCTCAGTACATTGTCACCTGGTATGGCTTCTGCAACCATGGAGCGGGAGGATGGACGAATCGTATGTTCTTGTGCCTGTGCACATATAAGCAGCGTGAAGAAAAGCGGCACAAAAAAGAAAAATCTGTTTTTCATAGTCCTATGGTGTGTTTGTCAGCTTGCTGTCTTTATGGAACTAATCCCTAATCTTGGGAATAATCCGAAAGAATGCGTCTGTATACAGACAGAATTGTACTTTTGCGTATGAAGCCAACGAATGTGCCGTTTTCGTTGGTAACAGGCAGATTCCAAGCACGTACACGATCAAATGTCTTGATTACGGAATCCATGCTGTCGTTTACCCCCAATATGGCAGGAGATTCTGCCATAAGTTGAGCCACGCGAAATTTGCCGAACAATTCAGGACGGAAAACAATATGGCGAATGTCGTCCAGACGCAGAAGACCAACCAGCTGCAATTGCTTGTTCACCACTGGGAATACATATCCCTTGCTTGTTGCCACCAATGTTGCCACATCGCCCAAAGTCTGGTCGGGGTATAGGACCTTGTCGCTCTTTTCTATCACCGAATCCATACTCATCAGCGTCAGTACGGAACGGTCCGTATGGTGAGTGAGCAGTTCGCCTCGTTGTGCCAATCGCATGGCATAGATGCTGTGAGGTTCAAACACTTTTATGGTCAGGTATGCCATCACTGCTACCATCATCAGTGGTACGAACATGCCATAGCCTCCAGTAAGTTCGGCAATCAGGAAAATGCCAGTAAGCGGAGCATGCATTACACCGCTCATTAGTCCTCCCATACCCAGCATTGCAAAGTTGCACTCGGGTACATGTATGCCCAAAATCTCGTACATGTTCCATAGTCGGGCAAACACGAAACCTGCTATGCACCCAAGAAACAGAGAGGGTGCAAAGATTCCTCCGCATCCTCCACCACCATTTGTCGCAGTGGATGCGAAAACCTTCATAAGTATCACCAGTATCAAGTATGGAATCAGCATTTGTGCATGGCCGGCAAAGAATGAACCGTCCATGGCTTGTTGCCACTCGTCCATACCATTGCCATTCAAAAGCAATTCTATAAGCGTGTATCCTTCCCCATATAGTGATGGAAACAAGAAGATTAGTACACTCAATACGGAACCTCCCAATAGGAATTTCTTATGAGGAACATTTACTTTGCGGAATATGCCCTCAAACCAATTCATCGTTCGGGTAAAATAGAGGGCTACTAAACCGCAGACTATACCTAATGCAATGTATGCGGGTATGCGGTGTACAGAGAATGCGTTGTTCAAGTTGAATTCAAACACAGAACCCATGCCAGAGAGAGCAAATGTTACCGATGTAGCTGTAACACAACTCACCAATAGAGGCAATAGCGAACCCATAGTCAGGTCTATCATAAGTACCTCTAGTACAAATACCAGTCCTGCAATAGGCGCTTTGAATATACCTGCCACAGCTCCTGCTGCTCCACATCCCACCAATAGCATCATGTGGCGACCGGAGAGATGAAATGCACGTCCCAAATTACTTCCTATGGCACTACCTGTCAGTACAATTGGAGCCTCTGCTCCTACACTTCCTCCAAACCCAATTGTAACGGCCGAAGCTATGACAGATGTGAATGTATTGTGTAGCTTTATTTTGCTCTTGTTGCGGGCAATGGCAAATAGGATTTTAGTAACACCATGCCCAATGTCATCTCTTACAATGTAGCGGATGAAAAGCATAGTCAGGCCTATGCCTACAACAGGAAATATAAGATAGAGCCAGTTGGCTCCGGTGCTTGAGAAACTATACGTTAATACATATTCTATATTATGGATAAGCCACTTCAGGGTCCAACCTGCCAAGGCTGTGAATATGCCCACAAACAAGCTAATGATGAGTACGAAGCGCTCGTCACTGATTTTTTCCTTATGGCGCCGACGCCATTGCAAAAGTGCAGCGCCCAGATTGCGCATGGCTGAATTCTTGTTTGAAGCGTTTCTCATAGCCGATATTCCCTCCTCCCTCTTTGTAACTACCTTATTATCTTTACACTGCTGTCCTGTCCCAACTTGATGATTCGGCTTGGCGTGCCTGGGATGTTGTCACCTCGGCGGAAGGAGCATATATAATCCACCTGTGACTTTATCTCCTCGCTGATTTCGCGGAAGGTACGTGCGGTTGGTTCTCCGCTGATGTTTGCACTGGTGCTTACCAGAGGCTTCTGTAACCGGTAACAGATATCATGGGAGAATTGGTCACGTGTTACGCGTATGCCCAGCGAACCGTCCTCTGCTATGAGGCTTGGCGCCACACCGTCGGCACCGTCCAGAATAACTGTTACGGGTGAGTCGGCGGCGTCAAAGATGTCCCATGCTACGTCGGGAACGTTGCGGAAGTAGCGCTGTATGCGGTCGGCTTTGTCCACCAGACAGAGCATGGACTTGGCATCTTCGCGTTGCTTGATCTGGTAGATGCGTCGCACTGCTTCCTCGTTGGTGGCATCACAGCCAATCCCCCAAACCGTGTCTGTGGGGTAGAGAATGACACCTCCCTTGCGCAGGCACTCCACCGCTTGCTTTATGTCTATTTCGCAATTCATAGTTCTTTACCTTATTTATATTATATATATGAACGTTGAGGGTTGAGGGTTGAGCGGGTTAGAGGTAGGGACGCTGCGTGTAGCGTCCGCAATCTTCCGTTTTCACCTTTCCGTTCCCTTAGAACTCCGAGGTGAAATGGAACTGCAGGTGCTCAAAGTCCTGTTGTGCCATGCTTAGCACATATCCGCTATCGGCCAGGAACACGTCGCGTCCGTCGCGGTCCTTGGCCATGTACTGGTATTTGCGCTTCTTGAAGTTTTCCAACTCGGCCTCGTATCCGGGTTCGCATGAAATCCAGCATGCCTTGTGCAGATGCACTGGTTCCCAGCGGCACTTGGCGCCGTATTCGTTCTCCAGTCGGTACTGGATAACCTCGAACTGCAACTGGCCCACGGTGCCTATTATCTTGCGCCCGTTGAACTGGTTCACGAACAGCTGTGCCACACCCTCGTCCATCAGCTGATTGATGCCCTTTTCCAACTGCTTTGTCTTCATGGGATCGGCATTCTCTATGTACTTGAACATCTCTGGCGAGAAGGAAGGCAGGCCGCGGAAATGGAGTTGCTCGCCTTCGGTCAGCGTGTCGCCTATCTTGAAGATGCCGTTGTCTGGCAGACCAACAATATCACCTGCCCATGCCTCGTCTATGGTCTCTTTACGCTGGGCCATGAACTGTGTGGGACTGGAGAAGCGCACCGTCTTGCCGTTGCGGATGTGCAGGTATGGAGCATTGCGCACGAATTTTCCCGAGCACACCTTGCAGAATGCAATACAGGAGCGGTGGTTGGGGTCGATGTTGGCGGTAATCTTGAATATGAACCCAGTGAACTTCTTCTCGTCTGGATTTACCTCGCGCTCCTCAGCCATCACGGGGCGTGGTGCGGGTGCTATCTTGCAGAAACAATCCAGAAGTTCCTGCACACCGAAGTTGGTCAGTGCCGAACCGAAGAACACGGGGGCCAGCATAGCCTCCTTGTACTCCTCTTCTTCAAAGGCAGGATACACGCCCTCTATCATCTCCAGGTCCTCGCGCAGTTTCTCGGCATCGGTGTCGCCCACCCACTGGTTCAGTTCCTCGCTGTTGATGTCTACCTGCACCTTTTCCGTCACCTTCTGTTTGTTTGCCTGGAAGAGGTTCAGGTTCTGCTCATAGATGTTGTACACACCCTTGAAGCGCTGGCCCTGGTTTATGGGCCACGACAGGGGGCGCACGGCAATCTTCAGTTCCTCCTCCAATTCGTCCAGCAGGTCAAAGGGGTCGCGGCCCTCACGGTCCATCTTGTTTATGAAGATGATGACAGGGGTCTTGCGCATGCGGCACACCTCCATCAGTTTGCGTGTTTGTGTCTCCACACCCTTGGCGCCGTCCACTACGATGATGGCGCTGTCCACGGCGGTAAGCGTGCGGAAAGTGTCTTCGGCAAAGTCCTGGTGACCGGGGGTGTCCAGGATGTTTATCTTGTAAGGCTTGTCGGCAGGTGTGCCCTCGGGAGCATATTCAAACTCCATTACCGAGGTGGTAACGGAGATACCGCGCTGTTTCTCTATTTCCATCCAGTCGGATGTGGCGGTCTTCTTTATCTTGTTGCTCTTTACGGCACCGGCCACCTGTATTTGGCCGCCGAAGAGAAGGAACTTTTCGGTCAGTGTGGTTTTACCGGCATCGGGGTGGGCGATGATGGCAAAGGTGCGTCTGCGAAGTATTTCTTCTGTCATGTTGTTGGAAGTTAGGGTCTTTATGGTCCTTGAGGGACTTTATTGTTTGGGTTCGTATTTTTCTGCCAGCATGTTCATCAGGTTGCTGATGGCTGATATGGCAGCTGATGTCTCTGCTCCTATTGGCTTGTTTTGCATGCGTAGCAGGGTAATGCCGTAGAGGGCATCCAAGGCGGTCTCCAGTTCGGGTTTCATTTTGCCGTTGCCCTTGCCTCGTAGTTCCACTATGAATGGCAGAGCCTTGTAGTATGTGGCGTTGTAGATAGATTCCTGAGGGTCGGCCAGCAGTTCGCGATGGCGGTCTGCCAGCAGGAATATGGTGTTGCGCACCACCTGTACGTGTCCTCGCTCGCGGCATCCTTCTTCGTGCATCATACGTGCCAGTCCGTCGTACCATTGCAGGGCCTGTTCCAGTTCCTCGTCATCGTAGTCAAATCGTGGCAGATACTCTTCCGCTATTTTCTGTATGTCGCAATCGTATGAACGAATGATGTCCTCCACCTGATACATGTAGAGGACATATGCCACGAGATTCTGTTTTCTAAGTTTCTTTGCTATTAGCATTTTGTATAGTGCTCGTTTGTGGGTAGTAGTGGTTAGATGTTAATGCCTAAGTTTGGCAGCAGTGCCCATAGGAACCCAAGAAAACCGGCAATTATAACAACGCTTCCTATCAAACGGTTTATCTTGCATATTGTGCTTACCTGGAATTTGTTTCTTACCTTATTTATAATATATGTGAGACCGAACCACCAAATCAGCGCTCCAGCAAAGATGGCTATGTATCCCAGTCCCTGTTCCCAATAATGCTCGGGCACAACAAATTCAAATCGTGCCATCAGTGCAATGAAGAGCAGGATTATGAGTGGGTTGGAGAATGTTACCAGAAAACCGGTTATGCCATTGTGCCACAGAGAACCTTTGTTGGGGTTTGCTGGGCGAAGGTTGTTTGTGGGGTTGCTCAAATATGTGTATATGCCAAAGAGCATAAGCAGTATGCCTCCTATCACCTTGAACCAGAACATATTGCGCGGATTCTCTATGAAGTCCATCACGAAACTCATGCCCAAAAGCGATATGGCGGCATATATGATGTCCGATACGGCGGCCCCCAATCCGGTAACCATGCCATACCAACGCCCTTTGTTCAGTGTGCGTTGTATGGTCAGGACACCAACAGGTCCCATCGGCGCACTGGCCAATATGCCTACTATCAGACCTTTGATGACCAGTTCCAGTGTATTGACAGGTTCTATCCACATAATACGTTTGCAAATTACGGACTTTTTTTTCATTTTAACATACTTTTGTAATTAAAAAATATACATTATTACAAAATAAACGCTAACTTTGCCCGTAGAGCACTAATAAATGAAGAAAAATTATAATAGCATGAACAAGAAACCCTACGTTATTGGATTGGATCTTGGTGGTACCAATTCAGTGTTTGGCATCGTCGATAAGAATGCCACTATTGTAAAGTCTGTATCCATCCCCACTGCTGGTCATGGTACTGCCGAGAAGTATGTCAAGGCATGTACCGATGCTCTTCTTCCCCTGATTGCCGAGGTTGGTGGCATAGAGAAGATCAAGGCTATGGGCATAGGTGCTCCCAATGCCAACTATTATTCCGGTTGCATCGAGGATGCCCCCAATCTGGAATGGCGCGGCAATGTGCCTTTGGTGAAGATGTTCCAGGAGTCTTTGGGCATTCCAGTGGTGATGACAAACGATGCCAATGCCGCCGCTATTGGCGAGATGGCCTATGGTGCTGCCCGTGGCATGAAGAACTTCATAGAGATAACGCTTGGTACCGGTGTGGGTAGTGGCGTTGTGGTAAACGGCCAGTTGGTTTATGGTCACGACGGTTTTGCCGGAGAGTTGGGCCATGTTATCGTGGAGAAGAACGGACGTGAGTGCGGATGCGGTCGTCGTGGTTGTCTGGAGTGCTATTGCTCAGGTACTGGTATTGTGCGTAGTGCCATAGAGAAACTTGCCCTCAGCCGTCGCCCCTCTGCCCTTAGGGATATTCTCAGTTCCAAGTTGGAGGCCAAGGATGTTGCTATTGCCGCAGCCAGTGGTGACGAGTTGGCTTTGGAAATATTGGCAGACACCGGTCGCCGCCTTGGCGAGGCATGTGCCAACTTTGCCACATTCTGCAGTCCCGAGGCGTTTGTATTCTTCGGAGGTCCCACAAAGGCAGGAGAATTGCTTATGGCACATGTTCGTAAGGCATACGACGAGAACATCCTGTTTGTCTACAAGGGCAAGGCCAAGATCCTGCTCAGCGAATTGGATGGTGCCAGTGCAGCCGTGCTTGGTGCCAGCGCCCTTGGTTGGGACATCTGATTAGGTTTTACACATTATATATAATATATAACACATGACCTATCGGTGCGATCTGAATCGCACCGATTTTTATTTCCTGTGTTCGCATGCCAAAATAAGGTTTCCTGCTTTTTATGCAAACATTACTCCCGATGCGCTTGCTATCGCCTCCCGATGCGTTTGACGTCGTCTCCCGATGCGCTTGCTATCGCCTCCCGATGTGTGTTTTTACATATAATAACAAAAATATCACTATAAATTTGCATTTATTTAATCTTTTGCGTACATTTGTTGCGTTATATCATCATGTATGACAACAAACTGCTTAAAAATCATTAAAAACATAACAACATGAAGACAAATTTTCTTAGAATCAGCGCATTTGCCTTGGTCGCATGTCTGCTTTCTTCCTGCGTGGACGAGAAGTACGACTTGAACAATGTGGACCTAACCGTAGGCACTACTGGCGATTTGACTTTGCCAACCAGCAGTACGGACAGTATCATCCTTAAGAACCTTATGGATCTGGAGGATGATGGAATTGTGCAAATCATCAATGGCGAATATTACATCGTCGAGGACGGCAAGGCAGATGTTCCCAAGATTAACATAGATAATATTAGTATTCCCAGTCCATCGTTGACGAATATTGCAACTTCGATTGATGCTAATGATATTGCAAACAATGCAAGGGTGTTTGACGCTTCTTCCGAAGAGATGATAACCATCTCGTTATTTGGATTTGAAATTCAGATTCCAAACATGACTTATGAATATACAATCAAGGAAAAGGATAAAGCATATTACAACATAGATGTAACCTCCAGTGAAGTACCCAGTGAGGTTGTAAGATTGGATAAGGTTGTGTTCGTGGATGAAACAACATTGGATGCAGATATTCAGGTTTATTTTGATGAGGATCATTCCTTTATCAACAAGGTGCATTTGGACAATCTAAAGGTAACACTCCCCAAGGGACTGCATGTGTCTAAAGCTGTGTTTAGACATTGGACAGAAATAGATGGTCAAGTAGTGCATGAGGATGTGGAGGTTCCAGAGGAGGACATTAACAATGAAGAGGGATACATCCAGTTGACCAGAACAGACAAGAATACAATTGTGGGTCGAGAAGACAAGAACCACCATGGCCACGAAGACCACGGAAATCACAAGATAGACGTACTCATTACCTTTGACCAGGCAATAACAGGTAATGATGGCTTTACTTTCGAGAACGGTGAGGTGGGTCTTAAGGGTTTGTTCAAGATTGACGGTACTTTCCGTCTGGAAGCTAAGGATTTCAAGCTGACAGAGCAAACAATTCCATGGGCTTTGGCATATGAACTAATTGAAAAGAAAAGTTTTGACGTAATACGTCCAAGAAATATTGATTTTAAGGGTGGTGCTGCATTTGTGAACTCCAAAGGCGAGCCTATAGACATCAAGGTCAAGAGCGTTAGCGGTCAGGTCAAGAGCGATATTGGTGATATTGCCCCAATAGTACTGAACGATATGCCTGATTTCCTGAATGATCCCGAGGTAACACTGGACTTGGCAAATCCTGCTATCTTTGTGGAAGTAAACAATCCATTGCCAGCTCAGGCTAAGACAAAAATAACCTTGACGAGTGTGTATGATGACAAAGACCCTGTTATAAGGGAGGCTGACATTGAAATAAAGAATGGACACAAGGTTTATTGCCTGGCCGAGGATCCCGCTTCCGCTAATGTTCCCTCAGATTATTCCGAATTGGATGTAGTTCCTGTGCAGATTGCAGGACTTGGTGATTTGCTTGAGAAACTTCCAAAGGAAATCAACGTGGAATTGGCTGATGTGGTGATGGATATCAAGGATATCACTATTCCTGAAGAATACGAACTCTCACTGAGCTACAAGGTCTACACTCCCATGGAGTTTGGTGAGAACTTCAAGTTGGTTTACCAGGGTACCGAAGAGGGTCTGAGTGCAGACCTTTCCGATATCAACAAGGTCAACACCAAGGGCATCAGCATAAAGGCTAATGCCGTTACAAACTTGCCCTTGAACCTCACCCTGACTCTGGATGCAATGGATAGCAACAATAATTCCCTGAAGGACATATTCTATGTGAATGAGTTGGTAATTCCCGCCCATAATGGTGCTGCAGATGCAACATCCAAGCATCCTATAGAACTGACCTTGACGGCCAAGGAAGGTTATAGTATCAGCAATCTGCTGAGCAGACTTGACAAGATAAAATATCGTGCAGTAGCCGAAGCCAAAGACAAGGGCAAACTTACGGAGAAAGCCATGATAAAGTTGGAAGACATCACCATCACATTGTTGGGTGGTATCAGTTACGATGCAAACTAATTTGTAGGACCTACTTTAAGCAATAACAATAAGATGAAAAAGAATGTTAGAAATATATTGGCTGTAGTGGCACTTGCTTTCTGTGCTTCAGCCTCTGCCCAGAACCTGAACAGTGCTTACTTTCTGGACGGTTACACCTATGGTCATCAGCTGAACCCTGCCAAGGACTATGACCGCAAGGGTTATGTGTCATTCCCATTCTTGGGTAATTTCAATTTGGGTATGACCGGCAACCTTTCGCTCACCGACTTCTTGATGTTCCATGACAACAAACTGACCACTTTCATGAACCCCAATATCCCCAAGGATGAGGCTCTCTCTGGTTTCTCCAGCAGCAACCACACCTCTGTGGATTTGCGTATGGACCTCATTGGTTTCGGTTTCCATGCATGGGGCGGTTTCAATACGTTTAATGTGACCATGCGCAACAACCTTGCTATGGCAGTTCCCTATGGCATGTTCGAGGCTGTAAAGGAATTGGGCAATAAGGATTACGATTTCAGCGGTCTTGGCATGGATGCTTCCTCATGGATAGAACTTGGCCTTGGCCATAGTCGTCAGGTCACCGATGCTATTCGTGTGGGTGGTAAGGTCAAGGTGCTCCTGGGTGCCGCTCGTGCTATGCTCAATGTGAAGAATGCTCAGTTGAAACTTTCTGCTCCCGAGAAATGGACACTTGTAGCCGACGCCGAGGCCGAAGTAAGTGTAAAGGGCTTCGACTGGGGCGAATCTGAAATGACAAAGTTAGAGAACGGTACAGAATACGAGCAGATAGACTTTGATAACATGAATCTGGAAACTCCTGGCCTTGGTGGTTGGGGCCTTGGCTTTGATTTGGGTGCCGAGTGGGACCTGGGCGAGCAAGGCTGGCTGGATGGCATGAAGGTAAGTGCCGCAGTTCTTGATTTGGGATTCATCTCATGGGGCGAGACATCTATGGCTTACAACAAAGGTAAGGAGATAAGCATAGATGGTTTCAATGATATTCAGGTGGATGGCGAAACTGGCGACCCCATGGAGAACAAGACAGACGACCTCGGTGATCGTTTCACCGAACTCTTGGCTCTTCAGGATGGAGGTGTTCAGAGTGTTTCTCGTATGCTTGGTGTAACGTTGAACGTTGGTGTGGAGTACGAGATGCCTTTCTACAAGAAACTCAGTGTGGGTCTTCTAAGCACCACACGTATTCAAGGCAAGTACACTTGGAACGAGGAGCGTCTCAGTGCTACCATTTCACCCGTCAAGTGGTTTGAACTTAGTGCCAATGTTGGTTTCGGTACTCGTGGAACCAGTTTCGGTTGGGTGGCAAACATCCATCCCCGCGGTTTCAACCTCTTCGTTGGTATGGACCACACTATCACCTCTTTCTCTAAGCAGTACATTCCATTGGGTAGCAATGGCGGTATAACCTTTGGTATCAACATCCCCTTCGGCAAGTCAAGCAAATAACCTGCTTCCTTTAGATAAATTGATCGCCCGTGAGACTTTACTCACGGGCGATTCTGTTTTTATCTGATTGTTCCGAGTATTCTGAATTTTGCTCACCGCTCACCACTCACCGCTCACCGCTCCTCTAAACCTTCCATCCTTCCAGCGAGGTGCCGCGCAGGAAATCGGCAGCGTTCATCCTCTTCTTCCCGGCCAGTTGGAGTTCGTGGATGTGCAGGATGCCACCGGGCAAGGCTATGCGCAGGGTTTTGTCGCCGTTGGCGCTGGGCAATAGGGTAGGGCATGCCTGTTCTGATTGCGTGCATACCTCCTTGGTGGTGCGGTATATCTTCATCACCGTTTCCTTGCCGTCGGGTGCCACCAGGGTTGTCCATGCTCCGGGGTAAGGACTCAAACCGCGCACAAAGTTGTGTGCCGTGTCCATGGTGTGCTCCCTCCACTTTATCTCGCATGTCTCGCGGAAAATCTTGGGTGCTGGGCGCAAGGGTTCGTCCGTGTGCATCTGTTCCTGGGGTATGGGAGTCACCTTGCCATCAATGATGTTCTGCACCGTCTCCGCCACCAGGTCGGCACCCAGTGTCATTAGCCGGTCGTGCACGTCCTCCACGTTGTCGTCGGGGCCTATGGGCACACGCTCCTGTTGAATCACCTCGCCGGTGTCTATCTGGTGGTCCAGGAAGAAGGTCGTGATGCCCGTCTCCTTGTCGCCATTGATGATGGCCCAGTTTATGGGAGCCGCACCACGGTATTGGGGCAGCAGGGCGGCATGCAGGTTGAAAGTGCCCAGTCGGGGCATAGCCCACACTGCCTCGGGCAGCATGCGGAATGCCACCACTATCTGTAGGTCGGCACGCAGGGCACGCAATTCCTCCAGGAAAGCCTCGTCCTTCAGGCGTTCGGGTTGCAGCACGGGTATGTCGTGCTTCAGGGCGCACTCCTTCACGGGCGAAGCCTGCAACTGGCTCTGATGGCGGCCTATGGGCTTGTCGGGCATGGTTATCACGCCCACCACGTTGTACCCCTCCTTTATCAGTCGCTCCAGTGTGGGCACGGCAAAGTCCGGTGTGCCCATATAAACTATTCTCAGGTCTTTCTTTTCCATTTCAACTTAATATTTCTGTCCTCTCACGTGCAAAGGTACGATTATTCTTTGTAACTTTGTCCTCTGTTATGGAAAAGATTCTCACCGAGGAGCAGTTGCTTGCTCTGCAATGCAAGATAGATGAGGCCCAGCGTGTGGCCTGTGTGTGTCATGTCAACCCCGATGGCGATGCCCTTGGCAGTACTCTGGCGGTTGCGGCATGGATGAAGGCTCTGGGCAAGGAGTGCACCGTGGTTGTTCCCAACCGTTTTCCGGACTTTCTCCAGTGGATGCCCGGCGCTTCCGAAATTGTCCGCTACGACAGGCATGCCGACAAGGCGGATGCCATCCTTCGCCAGGCCGACCTCCTCTGGGTGTGCGACATGAACGCTGCCAACCGTGCCCTGGGCATGGAGGCTATCCTTGCCGAATGCATGGAGCGTAGTGCGCAGGGTTCTCTGTATATGGTCATGGCCGACCATCACCTTGACCCCAATCCCTCCTTCTGCAACCTCCAGGTGTCGCGCCACGAAATGTGCGCCACGTGCGAAGTCCTGTGCCACCTGCTTTGGCAGATGGGTCGCATGGACATGCTCACCGAGGCCGAGGCCGTATGCCTCTACACGGGCATGATGACCGACACCGGCGCCTTTACCTATGCCTCCTCGCGTAGCGTCATCTACGAGTGCATTTCTCTGCTTCTGGCTCGTGGCATAGACAAGGACCGCATCTACCGCAATGTCTTCTGGACCTCCACTTCCAACCGCATGCGCCTCGTGGGCTACATGCTCTATGTGAAGATGGAGACTGTCCCCGGCATGAATGCCACGGTCATGACCCTGACCAATCAGGAGCGCCGTATGCTTGGCATTAAGAACGGCGACACAGAGGGCATCGTCAACATGCCATTGCAGATTCAGGGCATGCGTCTCTCCGTTCTCATCAGCGAGGATACTGAGCACCCTGGTTTCGTCAAGTTCTCTCTGCGCAGTGTGGACGACTTTCCCTGCAACGAGATGTCTGCCCGCTTCTTCAACGGTGGTGGTCACAAGAACGCCTCTGGCGGCCGTCTCCAGTGCTCTATCGAGGAAGCCGTAGAACTCTTCCACCGTGCCGTCAAGGAATTCGCACCCTTGCTGAAAACAGAAAAGTGAAATCTGCGAGCAAGCAAGGACAGAAGTATGGTAGGGACGCTGCGTGCAGCGTCCGAGAATAATAAAACAAGCGGACGCTACGTAGCGTCCCTACATTGTCGAGTGCGAGCATCCAAAACGATTGTAAGGATATTTTGCCATAAAATAGGCCTCTCTCAGTGCGTGTTTTAGAAAACTTATCGGGATTGTGTACTCTGATATATTAGGATAATGTGCAGAAAATGTCATCTCTAAGTTGCAATTTAGTGTTTTCCAAGCGAATTTTTCTCTGTTTGCGAGCAATATTTTCTAAAAATATGCCCATAGGCAATCCGTTTCTATCGCATCATCACCGTATTGCTTTCCCCAAGTCATCGTGATGTCTTAGGCAGGTCATCGCGATGACTCGCCCAAGGCCTCCCGGCGACCTGATCTGGGCCTCCCGTTTTTCTGTTATTTTCCCTCTGCAGAATAAAGTATTTGTGCGCTGCCTGCCTTTTATCAGTAAATACTCAATTCTCAAATGCCATATTGTCTGCATTTTTGTTGGGCATTGATGTAAGGTGCAGTGTTAAGCCAGCTACGGAGGCAATCCTCTCGTAAGATCGTCTGTCATCTGTGTAAATCTGTCCAATCATCGTCCTCAGTGGTCCTTTTCACCCACTTTTCAACCCTTGTCCTTTTATGCCTCCGCTCAACAACCTCCGCATATCATCTTTCGTCTTTCAACGGTCCCCTATATATATTATATAATAGGTGTCCTCCCATTATTCTCGTTATAAATGTCCTTTTTACACTCTTTTTTCTTCTTTTTCTTAAAAAATATTTCCCGTTTCTTTGCCAGTTTGCAGAAAAGTCCTACCTTTGCACTCGCAAAACGGGAACAACTCCTACTAACGGACGGAGTTGGTTTTCTTACGCAATAAAAGAAAGAGTTCTTTGAAAGATTTTCGTAGACAGAAATTGTAGTACAAGCGCCATATAGTAATATATATGGTGGAAATTCAAGATTATTGAACTTGTCGATTCCCTTTAGTCAGGTTGTCCAACTATTTCATAAAAGTCAAATCGATATTTTACAATGCTTCAAACAGCGAGAGCAGAACAAGCTCGCTTGCTCTGCCGAGCCGTGCCGAAGCATCGTAGAATTTTTTGATAGAAAAATTTTACAATGAAGAGTTTGATCCTGGCTCAGGATGAACGCTAGCTACAGGCTTAACACATGCAAGTCGAGGGGCAG